>FUWD013430143.1_pt3 | contig 28652 bp, 26 predicted proteins | sample 1063281 | NCBI WGS metagenome assembly FUWD01 (sample SAMEA79048168, study PRJEB19326) | metagenome | biome: marine | reverse complement strand
AAGTTTCGTTTATTCCAAACTACTTTTCCCCTTGCAGTTCTTGCCCTTCTATAACATTTGTTTCGTGCACTAAATTACCAGCAACATCAAGAATTTTTACATTTGTCCCTTTTGGTAAATGTGTGCCATTTCTGCCGTCTATAGTAACAGTTTCGTTATTTTTAAGTACAGGGTTTGGATATGCATAAACAGCTTCTAAAACATCTCCAAAAGGGACAACATTGCTGTTGTAAGCAACAATGCCCTTATCTGTTGCAAAATAAACTTTACCTGCTGCGTTGTCTGCACTTATTTTTAAAATCCTATTAGAAGGCAATGGCGAGTTTTTTTTACTGAAAATTGCAATTGTAGTTTGTCCGCTTGGATTTGTGCAAAGAACGCCTCCACTGTCTGTGCCAAACCACTTATTATCTGCCCCATCTACTACAATAGAATTAATTGTTTGGTCACCCAATAGACGATCTCCAAAACCATTTTCATCTCCATTAATAACAACAGGTTGTGCATTTGTTGCTACCTCATCAAAAATACCAGATGCGTTGCTATACACTACCAATCCAGATTTTGTACCCAACCAAATTCTATTACTTCTATCTACAGCAATAGTTCTTACATTTAAATCTGGTAAATTCCCCTCATTAGGTGTTGCAATTAAAGCTTTTTTTCGGCTTCCGTTTTCATTATAAACATAAGCTCCATTTCGCCTAGAACCTATCCAAATACTATTATTTCGATCTGCAATAATTTCAGTTAAGCCCGCAGCTGAACTTGTTTGCACAACTCCTAAATCTACACTACTCCATTGCCCGTTTGCAGAAAGTTTTACTAACTCCTCACCCGTTTCATAATTTGTTGCCCAAAGATTTCCATTATTGTCAAAAGTAGAACCACTAACTCTGATATTTATAGCGGGTAAAGAAACTAAAATAGGTGTAAGAGAGCTATTTAAATGGTTATAAGTTTGCACCAAAATATTGTCTTCAACAACCAATAATCCACCTGTAGGCTTAGCATCTATATCACTACTTGTACCTAAGGCACTTATATAAACTCTGTTTTCGTGGCTAGGATCTATAGTAACATCTACTAAATCATTTGGTAAGCTTGAGTTAAAATTAGTGTTTATCCAATTTTCTCCATTAAATTTACTAAAACCATTTCTAATATTTAATGGTGTAAAAGTACTATTATAACCCCCGTAAACCACCCAAAAATTATTGTTTTGAGCAGTAATAGAGAAAACAGTATTTGATAAAGGACCGTCAGGATGTATTTCTAAATAAGTAGTAGGTTCAGAAATTTTCGTCTCTAAAATTCCAAATTCTTTAGTTGCTAAAAAAGCAATATCATCTTCAAAAAGAGCAGTATTTAGTGAATAATCATACTCTAAATTTGGAGTAAATTCCTGAACTAAATTCATAGAACTGTCATAGATTCTTGCTTCTTTATCTAAAGAAATACATAGGTTTATAGTCGTAGATTTTATGTTTTTTATTTCTTTATTAAAGTCTATTTTTTCAGTTAAACTAACTCCATCAAAAGTAAATAGTTTTGAGTTTTCAATAATATATAAACCATCTAAAAATGCAACCCCTTTAAAATCTCTACCATTAAATAACTGCTGCCAATTATTAAAATCTATTAATAAATCACTTGTTATGTCTGCTTTAAAAATGCCCGTCTCTGTAACTGCATAAATTATATTATTCGAGATTATAGTTTCATTTATTTTTACAGAAGAAGAATTATTTCCAATAAAATAAGTGTCACCAAACTCTAAGTTTTCTATATCATAAACTACCACTGCAAAAGGTGTGGATAAATAAAGTTTGTTATTGAATTCAGAAATATGATTAATACTCTTCTCTCCTGATTGATTAAAATTAACAATATCCGATGAAATAGTAATAGAGCCATCATCGTCAATAACCTCTACTAAACCGTTTTCATAACCAATAACAACTCTTTTAAACGTTTCATTATAGTAGATTGTAGACGTAGTTTCACCTGACAAACCCTGTATTGAAGAAAGCTTATTAATTTCACCACTTAAAACATCATACGTAAAAATTGCGTTATCTGTTAACGCATAAATTATAGTATCTACCTTTGTAAAGTCTTTTACATTATTGTAGGAGTAAAAATCTTCCCAAGAAGCACTGTAATCTGTTTGTGCGGATATTACCAGAGAAAAAAGAAATATATAAAGAGAAAATAAATTTTTCATTAAAAATTTTTATTATTCAAAGATATTTATTTATTGTTACAATAACGCTAAAACAGACTACATTAGTACAAAAATGAAATAGATTTTATGAGCTTAGAAATAGAAAGAAAATTTTTAGTAAAAAACTTAGATTTTAAAACAGAAAGTTTCGAAAAGAAATACATTAAGCAAGGATATTTAAACGCTGATAAAAGTAGAACCGTACGAGTAAGAGTTTCTAATACTAAAGCTTTTTTAACAATTAAAGGAAAATCTAACAAAGCAGGAACTACAAGATTTGAATGGGAAAAGGAGATAGCTCTTTCTGAAGCTGAAGCATTACTGCTTTTATGTGAACAAAGCATTATCGAAAAACACCGCTATTTGATAAAAAAAGGAAAACACACTTTTGAAGTGGATGAATTTTTAGGTGATAACTTAGGTTTAATTGTTGCAGAGATAGAGTTAAATTTGGAAAATGAACCCTTTGAAAAACCAATTTGGCTGAGCACAGAGGTTACAGGAGATCTTAAATATTATAATTCTAGCATCAGTAAACTTCCGTTTAAAAACTGGTAATTGTAAAGTAAAATCTACTACATAAAATAGATCGCCAAGAAGTGACTAAAACTTCCTAACAGAACAAAAAGGTGAAAAATTGCATGATTGTACGGTAGTCTTTTTATCATATACAATATGGCTCCAATACTATAAAACACACCTCCAATAAATAAATAGTTTAAACTAAAAGCAGATAGGCTATCTATTAAAGGATTTATAAAGAAGACCACTTGCCACCCCATTAGTAAGTACATTGCTGTAGATAATTTATCAAATTTACCGGTAAAGAATAATTTCAGAATAACACCAACTAATGCAAAAAGCCAAACAAAAACAAACATGTAGTTTCCTAAACTAGAGTCTAAACCCACCAAGGTAAAAGGTGTATAACTGCCTGCAATTAGAACATAAATTGCTGCATGATCAACAATGTTTAGCTTTCTCCTCTTCTTAGGCTCTGTTGCCGCATGATAAAATGTAGAAGCTGCGTATAATATAATTAGACTAAAACCATAAACTATGAAGCTTGTAGGTTTCCAAAAACCATCAAAATTAAATGACTTTATAACTAAAAAAGGAAAAGCAATAATGCTTAATAATAAGCCAAAAGCATGAGACCAAATATTTAATTTTTCTTCAATTTTACTATAGGTGTAGTTTAGTTTTTCACTCATCTTTTTCTATTTGTATCTTTCATATATTCAGCATCTTTTTCTAATTCATTGTAGATAAGATGAAATGTTTTGTCTTTTAAAATCCTCATATCTTTTACTAAAGACAAACCTTTTGTTTCTATAAAACTGTACTGGTGTACTCTTAAAGTACCTGGTCTTCCCTTAAAAACATCCCAAGAGAAAAAACGTTTACAGTCATAATAAACTTGAGGAATAATTGGTATTTCAAACTCTATTGCTAAACTAAATGCTCCTTTTTTAAAAGGTGCTAAAATCACGTCTTCAGTAGGCACTAATCCTTCTGGGAAAATAGCCATACTCACCCCATTTTGTAATCTTTTTTTAGCCATTTTAAAAACACGTTTTCTACTTTCTGCGCTGCTTCTGTCTACCAAAATTACTGTTCTCTTATAAAAAAAACCAAAAACAGGAATCCTTGCCAATTCCTTTTTACCTACAAATACAATTGGTTTTTTACTCAAAGCAATTAACACAAAAGGATCTAACAAAGAACCATGATTTGGACAATACATATAGCTTTTATTCGGATCTATATATTGATCTGAATTAAAATTTAATCGAAATCCCATGCCATAAATTAATATTTTAGAGAGTATTCTAGCAAACCTCCAAAAGATATGGTATTGTTTTTCGTGCAGCGAGAAAATCAATAAAAAAGGAAAAAAAGCCAGCATAAAGACAAGGATTAAAACATAAAACCACAAGCGCCAAATCAGTAATAAAGTGATTTTTAAAATTTTCATCAGTAACAAAAATACTAATATTCTTTTTGTTTATTGATTTTCCTAATCAAAACCTTATTTTTGCTTTCATAGATTGTTCTAACACCTTACTTATTTGTATTTTGTACTGTTTAGAAGAACTTAAATATCTAACAATTATAAAGGTATCAAAAATAAAAATTAATGTCAAGAATTTTAACAGGTGTTCAAAGTACAGGAACACCGCATTTAGGAAATTTACTGGGCGCTATATTACCAGCAGTAGAAATGGCAAATAACCCAGAAAATGAAGCGTATTTATTTATTGCAGATATGCATTCTTTAACTCAAATTAAAGACGGAAAAGAATTAAGAGAAAATACCTACAGTACCGCTGCAACTTGGCTAGCCTGTGGTTTAGATATTAATAAAACTGTTTTTTATAGACAGAGTGATGTTCCTCAAACAGCAGAACTAACTTGGTATTTAAGTTGCTACTTTCCTTTTCAAAGACTAACATTAGCTCATAGTTTTAAAGATAAATCAGATCGATTAGGAGATGTAAATGCTGGGTTATTTACCTATCCAATGCTAATGGCGGCGGATATCTTACTGTATGATGCAGAAATTGTTCCTGTTGGTAAAGATCAGTTACAGCATTTAGAAATGACAAGAGATGTTGCTAGTAGAATAAATAACGTTCTAGGGGAAACATTGGTATTACCAAAAGCAAAAATACAAGAACACACAAAATTAGTTCCAGGAATTGATGGTGAAAAAATGAGTAAATCTAGAAACAATACTATCAATATTTTTCTTACAGATAAAAAATTACGCAAACAAATTATGGGAATTAAAACCGATAGCTTGGCCTTGGAAGATCCAAAAAACCCTGATACTGATAACGTGTTTGCTTTGTATAAACTACTAGCTTCAGCTACTCAAATTAAAGAAATGAGAGCAAATTATGAAGGTGGAAATTATGGTTATGGTCACGCAAAACAGGCTTTATATGAGTTAATCATAGAAAAATTTGCAACGGTTAGAACAAAGTATAATCACTTCATGGAAAACAAACATGAAATTGACGAAGCACTAAGCATTGGTGCAGAAAAAGCAAGTGCAACAGCAAGCAAAGTTATAAAGAGGTTACGGAAAAAAATAGGGTATTAAGAATCACTTCTATTGAAACATTAAATAGTTATTTAATCTTCATAGATTTTGCAATAGCTTCTAACTCAAACAAGAAAGCTCTTTTATTAACGGAAGGAGCATACGTAAAACCTTCAAAAACTATAATTCTATTATTCTTCTTATCAACTACAGAATAATTTAAAAATGGTCCTGCCATAAAATCATTTTTCACTTCCCATTTACCTCTTGTCTCAAAAGTTTTTTTACCATCTAAAACTACTTCTGAAGTATAAGGTGTGTAAGCTTCTTCTGTAATCATATGCATTGTTTCTGGGTCTGTACCCGGAATGTACTTTTTACCCATACGATTTCTAACAGCTATAATGTTTTCAGCAATTTTAGTTTCGTCGTTTATAGGAACTGAATACACTAAAATATTATTACTCCCTGTTTTTGCAATTCCACTTACCAAGTGTTGTCTTAACCATAAGAAATCTCCAGTATCATCTACTGTTTTAAAATTTTCTGGAGCAGTAAAAGAAATGCCTAAATTTTGAAGTGTTTTAAATTGAGAATCATCTAGTTTCTTGCCCTTAAAAATATTCTGAGTCATTAATATATCCGAAGAGATATAAGCATCTATAATTTCTTTTTTATGCTTGTTAAATATTTTTATAACGCTTGCATCATCTGTTCCGTAGACGTAAATAATAATTTGCGGTTGGGCATATACATTCTTTTTTATATAAAAATCTTCTTTTTCACCTTCACCAATAATTAGAATGTTTCTAGAAACCTTCATCATAGAGTTAAAGCCATTTGGCGCAATTTGCGAAACAGAAAGTACTGGTTCTGGTTGTGGAAGACCAATTACTAAATCTCCAAAAGAATTTCTAATTGCAGACCCTACATCTCCGTTCCAGTCGCTAACTTTAGCAACCACCATTACTTTGTTAATTTTACCAAGAGAATTTCTTAGCACAAATTTATCTGTTCCTACACAAGAGGTTAGTAAAACTGTTATAATAAATATTGAAAATAGATTTTTCATAATTAGCTTTTATAAATTTTAAGTTTAGTTCAGGGTTTCAAAGTTTTAATACTCCAAATATTGTTCCACTTTTTAATTTCATCAATAGAAACATTGTTAAATTTTCTAAAAATTGTCCAAAGTGAATCCCCTTTTTTTACTGTGTACGTTTCAAGACTACCTTTCTTATTTGGTATTTCTCTGTTTTTTTACTGATGAAATCTTTAATTAGCTTTTGTAATCGCTAACTTCTTTGGATAAATACTTAAACGTTGACCAATTTTTAATCTACTCGTTTTCATTCTGTTCCAACGTTTAATATCACGTACTCTCACCCCAAATTTATTTGCAATTTTCCCTAAGAAATCTCCATTTTTTACTTTATACCGGATGCGTTTATCTAATTCAAAATACTTAGGCAATGGCTTTTCTCTTTTAGCTGCGTCCTCGTCTGCTAAAGCATAAATTGCTTGCTCTTTTTCTATAAAATTGAAAGCATTTTTTCTTGGTAGCGTAATTGTATAATTTTTTCCTTCAACAAAAGGAATAATATCTAACTTATAAGAAGGATTTAAAAACTGGATTAACTCTAAACTAATACCTGTCATTTCTGAAACATGATCAAAACTTATGGTCTTTTTTACATGTAGTGTATCTGTCTCAAAATAACGAATTTGCGGAACTTCTGCAATTAATTGATGCTCTTTTTGATATTCGAATAAATACATAGTTGCATAAAATGCAGGCACGTAACTAGCAGTTTCTCTTGGTAAAAACGGACGAATATTCCAATAATTTCTGTAACCTCCAGAACGTTTAATCGCTTTAGCCACATTTCCTGGCCCAGAATTGTACGCCGCTAAAGCCAAATCCCAATCGCCAAAAATAGTGTACAAATCTGACAAGTATTCGCAAGCAGCAATGGTTGCTCTAACAGGATCTTGGCGCTCATCTACATAAGAACTTACCTTTAATTTGTACTGTACGCCGGTTGGATACATAAATTGCCATAAGCCCGTTGCACCCATTCTAGATTTTGCAGTTGGATTTAAAGTAGATTCTACAATAGCTAAGTACTTCATTTCTAAAGGAATATCATATTTATCTAGAAATTTCTCAAACATTGGAAAATAATACGCGGCCTTCGCCATTAGAGCAGGATAGTATCTTTTACGATACTTTAAATAAGATTTTATTACTTTTTCTAATGCAGGATTGTATGCAATATGAAAAGGTGTTTTGGTATTAATATTGTGAAGTCTTGCTTTTAGGATTTCTGTAGATAATTTGATATCAGAAACATCATTTTCTTCTATATCATTTATTACGTAAGTTGATTTTTCATATAACGGAGACTTATATTTAGTATCCATTAATAAACTATCAATTAAGACAATATCATAATCTGAAAATAAACCTGTTGGTGTTATTTTTTTAGAAAACACTGTATTTGGTGTTTGTGCAAAAAAACTAGAACTACATAATAGAATTAATAAGAATTGTTTCATTACAGTTTTATATATCTAATTCAACTACAATTGGGCAATGATCAGAATGTTTTGCTTCTGATAAAATATACGCTCTAGAAATGCTGTTTTTTAAGGGTTCTGAAACCATTGCGTAATCTAAACGCCATCCTTTATTATTAGCTCTTGAATTGGCCCTATAACTCCACCAAGAGTATTCTTGTTTCTCTTGATTTAAGTGTCTAAAACTATCTACGAATCCACTTTTTATAAAATCTCCCATCCATGTTCTTTCCTCTGGTAAAAAACCGGAAACACCTTTCATTTTAGGGTTGTGAATATCAATTTCTTCGTGGCAAACATTGTAATCTCCACAAATAACTAAATTCGGAATTTCTTGTTTCAGTTTATTGATGTACTCCTGAATTTCGTCCATATAATTCAGTTTAAACTTCAGTCTATCTAGATTTGTTCCGGAAGGCAAATACATACTCATAATAGAAATAGTATCAAAGTCTACACGAAGATTTCTACCTTCAAAATCCATTGTTTCTATTCCTGTGCCATATTCAATATGGTTTGGCTTTTCTTTACAAAGTATAGCAACAGAAGAGTATCCTTTTTTCTGAGCAGAAAACCAATAATGATGGGTATACCCAGCATTTTCAAACTCAGATACATCTAATTGTTCTTTATGTGCTTTCGTTTCTTGAATGCAAATTACGTCTGGCTTTGCAACCTTTAACCAATCTATAAAACCCTTTTTTAAAGCAGCTCTAATTCCGTTTACATTATATGATATTATTTTCATAAAAAGTGCCTTTAAAATTTTTAAGTAAGTGAAAAAATAAATTATTAATCTAATCCTATTGGTTCTTTTAGAAAGAGCCAAGTAATTTGCTTTATTTTACCTTTTTCTGTTTGAATAATCTTTTTTCTTGGTGACAGTATAAAAGCTAAAACGGCGCTACTTCCTGCTTTTACTATAAAGTTATCTGTATCGAATAGTTGATCAAAAATAAGCATAAATACTACAATTAAAATCGGGTAGATTAACCAATATACTATCTTAAATAGTTTCATATTACTTCAATATTTTTTTACAAAACAGCCAAGTAAACTCCTCTTTTGTTCCGTTTTTATTGTCTATTTTTTTCACTCTTGGAGATAAAATAAAGGCCAATCCTAAATTTATGATGATTGTATATACATTAGGTTCAAAACCTATTATTTTGTAGATTATTAGCCCAAATAAAATTATTAATATTGGGAATATCAATGGAATAAAAGGCTTTATTTTTTTCATATTAAATAGCCATTTCTGGTATTTCACCATTTACTATTAATGTTCCTTCAGTGGCATTCTGAATAGCCTCAACAGAAACCCCAGGAGCTCTTTCTAATAAATAGAACTCGTTGTCTTTTACTTCTAAAACGGCCAAGTTCGTAACCACTTTTGTAACACAACCCACACCCGTTAAAGGCAAAGAACATTTTTTTAAAATCTTAGATTCTCCGTGCTTATTTGTGTGCATCATTGCCACAATAATATTTTCTGCAGATGCAACTAAATCCATTGCACCTCCCATTCCTTTTACCATCTTTCCTGGAATTTTCCAGTTAGCAATATCTCCATTTTCAGAAACTTCCATTGCTCCAAGAATTGTAAGATCTACGTGTTTCCCACGAATCATAGCAAAACTCATTGAAGAATCAAAAAAACTTGCTCCTGGCATCGTAGTAATTGTTTGCTTTCCTGCATTTATAATATCGGCATCTTCTTCTCCGTCAAAAGGAAAAGCACCCATACCTAAAACTCCGTTTTCCGACTGAAATTCTACTTCTATATCTTCTCTTACGTAGTTTGCAACTAATGTAGGAATTCCAATCCCTAAGTTTACATAAAAACCATCTTGAACTTCTTGAGCAATTCTTTTTGCAATGCCAATTTTATCTAAAGCCATACCTATTGTTTTTGTCTTACCGTTCGTTGTTCAATTCTTTTTTCATAATTTTTTCCTTGAAAAATTCTTTGCACAAATATTCCTGGAATATGAACATTATTTGGGTCTAACTCTCCAACTTCAACCATTTCTTCAACCTCTGCAACTGTAATTGTTGCAGCTCCGCACATATTAGGATTAAAGTTTCTAGACGTTCCTTTAAAAACTAAGTTCCCAGCAGCGTCTCCTTTCCAAGCTTTTACAAAAGCGAAATCTGCTTTAAAGGCGGGCTCTAAAACATACATTTTACCATCAAACTCTCTAGTTTCTTTACCTTCGGCTACTTCAGTACCAAAACCTGCAGGTGTGTAAAATGCAGGAAAACCTGCTTGTGCAGCTCTGCATTTTTCTGCTAAAGTTCCCTGTGGTGTAAGCTCTACTTCCAACTCTCCGGACAGCATTTGTCTTTCAAACTCGTCGTTTTCACCAACATATGAAGAAATCATTTTTTTAATTTGCTTGTTTTGAAGTAACAAACCTAAACCAAAGTCATCTACACCAGCATTATTAGAAATACAAGTTACGTCTCTAACATCTAATCTTACTAATTCTGAAATAGCATTTTCAGGAATTCCGCACAAACCAAAACCACCCAACATAAAAGTCATTTCACTTTTTACATCAGCCAAAGCTTCTTGTACATTCTTTACTTTTTTATTAATCATATGATTCTTTATTATGACTTTTATTCAAACATTTTTTACGCATCTCAAAAAATTTATGACCAAGTATATAGAATAACAGATCAAAGAAGTTTTAAAAATCGATATCTTCTTCTATAATGATAACTTTTTTTTCATTCTCTTTTTTCTCATCTTTCTCATCTAACTCGCCTTTCTCATCCTCTTCCTTTTCTCTCTCTCCGCAATTAATATTTATTGATAAATTCTCTGGTTTCTCGAACTCTTCTTGACTAATATTTAAACTTTCATCCGCATAACATTTTTTCAAAAATAAAGCAAATGAAGGCAAAGACATTGTTGCACCTTGCCCTTTCGCAATTCCTTCAAAATGAGTAGCTCTATCTTCTCCACCCGTCCAAACTCCAGTTGCTAAATTGGGAACAATTCCCATAAACCATCCATCAGATTGGTTTTGAGTAGTGCCTGTTTTACCAGCTATTGCATTTGTAAATTCATAAGGGTACCCTGTAACATATCCTGGCTTCTCCCAAGGCAAACGCAAACGAATACCAGAACCATATTGTGTAACACCTTCTAATAAATTTAAAACTACATAGGCAGATTCTTCGCTTAAAACCTCTGCTGTTTTAGGTCTAAATTCTTCTAAAACGGTTCCGTTTTTATCTTCTATCCTTGTAATAATCATTGGACTTACGCGCAAGCCTTTGTTTGCAAAAGTAGAATAGGCACTTACCATTTCTAATAATGATAATTCTACAGCTCCAAGAGCAATTGAAGGGTTTGCACGTATTCTACTTTCTATACCAGCAGCTTTTGCCAAACGCACTACGTTTTCTGGAGAAACCCTATCTATTAATCTTGCCGACATGGTGTTTACGGAACCTGCCAAACCTTCTTTTAAGGTTAACATGCCTCCATATTTATCTCCAGAATTTTTTGGTTTCCATTCTTCTGGAATTCCATATTTTCCTTTAGGGATTGTATACGGAATATTCGGAAAAGAGTCACATGGAGATAATTTTAATTGATTAATTGCTGTTGCATATACAAATGGTTTAAAAGTAGAACCAACTTGTCTTTTTTGTTGCGCAACGGCATCAAACTTAAAATGTTTATAATTTATACCACCAACCCAAGCTTTTATGTGCCCGGTTTGTGGTTCTATTGACAATAAACCTGAGCGTAAAAAGTATTTATAATATTTTATAGAATCATTGGGAGACATAATGGTATCTAAATCACCTTTATAAGAAAACACCTTCATTTTTGTCTTCTTATCAAAGACTTTTGCTATGTATTTTGGTGATTTCCCTGAAGACTTTAAACGCTTATATCTATCCGAGTTTTTCTTAGCTCTGTTTAGAATTGTATTAATTTGGCTTTTTTCCAGATCATAAAAAGGAGCTAATTTGTTGCTTTTTTGTTCTTTAAAAAAGTAAGATTGCAAATTAGACATGTGCTCATCTATAGCTTCTTCTGCATATTGTTGCATTCTAGAATCTATGGTTACAAAGATTTTTAAACCATCTTCAAAAATGTTATATTGTTCTCCGTTTGGTTTTGGATGCTCTTGCACCCAAGTTCGCATTATCTTTTGTAAATGTCCTCTAAAATAGGTTGCAGAACCATCTTTATGACTCTCTTTATGAATATCTAAACCTAAATCTAATTTTTGTAAAGAGTCTTTTTCGACGGTTGTAATAAAATTACTTCGTGTCATTTGCTTTAACACCACATTTCTGCGCTGTTTTACTTTTGCTGCTCTTCTTAAAGGATTAAAATAAGAGGAATTTTTCAACATACCCACCAACATTGCAGCTTGACCTATCTTCAATTCTTTTGGTTCTTTTCCAAAGTAAATTCTAGATGCAGAACGTATTCCTACTGCTTGATTTAGAAAATCGTATTTATTCAAATACATAGCAATAATCTCATTTTTAGTATATTGCTTCTCTAATTTAGTAGCTACAACCCACTCTTTTGCTTTTTGCAACAATCTTTTAAATATATTTTTTGATGCTCTACCAGTAAACAACATTTTAGCCAGTTGTTGCGTAATTGTACTTGCACCACCACTTCCTGGTTTTAGAACTGCTCTTGCTGTTCCTTTAAAATCGATACCAGAGTGCTCATAAAAACGTTCATCTTCTGTTGCAACTAAAGCATTCACCAAATTCGTTGATAATTCTTTAAATTTTATTGGAGTTCTATTTTCTTTAGCATACTTCCCAATAGTTTTCCCGTCAATAGAAATAACTTCTGTTGCTAAGTTTGTTTGCGGATTTTCTAACTCTTCAAAGGAAGGCAGCGCATAAAGAGGATCCCAGGCAGTGTATAAAAACAATACTAAAACAAGTGTAAATCCTCCTAAAATAATTCCCCAGAACCATTTTAAATATTTTTTAAAATTAGTTGTCTTTTTCTTAGCCATTATTCATTTATTTTTTCGATGCTAAAACCAATGTCTTGCAATCCGTATAATTTTTCAATAGCGTCAATTTCTCCATTTTTTCTCATTGCGTGCCTTACATCTAAAGTATAATTTCCTGAAACAGGAAAAACCTTATGTTCTTTATAAAATAATTTATTTTCTTTTATTTCAGAAAAGCCATTACCTAAAAACATCCCAGAAATATCTGCCATTTCATAATGTAACGTATCAATAACCAAAGTATTATTGGGGAATTTTAATTCTGTAATGATATATAAATTACTAAATTCATAGTCGTTATTATTTCTAATATTGATGTATAAATTCTTCGGTAAAATGGTGTCTTTTACTTCAAAAGCAAACGCTATTTTTTCTCCAGATTTCCAAAAACTATTTTCTAGTGTTTTGTATTGATTAAATTCTATAATATCATCACAGGAAAACATCAAAGTTAAAACTAATAAAAAAATTGAAAATTTACTTTTCTGAATCGTTTCCATTTTTTGGACCGTTATTATTACGGTTTTTATTATTGTTACTTCTCTGTTTATTTGGCTTTTTCACGGCTCCCTTAGGCTGATTCTGATTTGTATTAGCGTTCGGATTAGTGTTTTTTTCAGCACTAGGCCTTGGTCTAGGTCTAGGTTTCGGTTTGTTTTGCTGCTGCGGTTGTCCTTGAGACTGTTCCTTATTTTGAACCTGTGGTTTATTCTCTTGCTTTGCCTGTGGTTTTTTTCTAGGGTTTGGCTTGTTTTGCGTCTTGCCTACAACTGCACCAACAGGTTTTTTCTTATTATTATTTTTATTATTTCTTCTGCGCTTGCTTGTTTTTGGTGCATCAAAACGTGTTAGACTATCTTGCCCAACTGCATCTTCAAAATCTACCTTTTCTGGCAATACAACATCCGCTTCATATTCTTCTAAAGAAATCGATTTTTCATTATTTTTATTTAGTGCTATTATCTCTAGAACTTGCTCTAATGTTAAACGAAACCATTTAAAGCGTTCTTCTTTGTATGTATACCAAAGATGATTTTTAAAAATATCCATCTTTACAAATACTGCTTCTCCTTTTTCAGTTTTTAACACCAAATCTTGCTTTGGAAACGTTTTTAAAGCATCTAAATACGTGTCTAATTCAAAATTTAAACAACACTTTAATTTACCACATTGTCCTGCCAGCTTTAAAGGATTTAGAGATAATTGCTGGTAACGGGCTGCAGATGTTGTTACTTTTCTAAAATCTGTTAACCATGTCGAACAACACAATTCTCTACCACAAGATCCAATACCTCCTAAACGAGCTGCTTCTTGCCTTGCACCTACTTGTTTCATTTCTACACGAATAGAAAAAGCACCTGCTAAATCTCTAATTAATTGTCTAAAATCTACTCTAGTTTCTGCTGTGTAATAAAAAGTGGCTTTATTCCCATCTCCTTGGTATTCTACATCCGAAAGTTTCATTTGTAGACCTAAGCGTCCTAAAATTTCTCTTCCTTTTCTCTGAGTCTCTTCTTCTTTAGCTCTAGATTGTTGCCAAATATCGATATCTCTTTGAGAGGCTTTTCTATAAATCTTCTTTACATCTTCATGATCTTCAGTAATTTTGCGCTTTTTCATTTGCACTTTCACCAATTCCCCTGCTAAAGAAACAGTACCAATATCGTGTCCTGGAGAACCTTCTACTGCGACAATATCTCCCATGGTTACGGGCAAATTATCTGGATTTTTATAAAAATGTTTTCTTCCGTTCTTAAAGCGAACCTCAAAAATATTAAATTTTTCTTGTCCGCTAGGCAATGTCATGTTAGACAACCAATCGAAAACAGCTAATTTATTACTACCGCTTCCGCAGGTTCCTGACCCACAATTACCATTACTTTTACAACCTTTTGGTACGCCATTTTCTGTTGTACCACAACTTCCACATGCCATGTGATTTATATATTATTATAGTTGCTAAGGTTGGTTGTTGATTTCTAGCCCGCTACCACTAAAAACAAACACCTACACTAACCTCTATTTTGGGTTTATAATTTGATTATCAAGCAGCTATGAAAAAGCAACCTAACAAAGTCTAATTAGCTAATATAAGAAATCTGACCGAGAAGTGAAAGAGATATTTTTGACAAAAAAAAGACCTCAAAATTGAGGTCTTTAAATTTTATTTTATATAATTAATTCTTAAACTTTAAAACTTTGCTTCTACCTTTTTTAAATATTTTATTACTATTACCTTTACCCTTTCTTAGCTCTTTTTGCTCCTCAAAAGATAACTGAACTACTTCTTGGCAGTCTGTAGAACACGTGTTTTCCATCTTTTCTGAACAGCTATCGCATTGAATAAATAACAGATGGCAAGCTTCATTTGCACAGTTTGTGTGTTCATTACAAGCTTCTCCACATTGGTGACAATTAGACACTACATCATCTGTAATTTTTTCTGCTCTTCTATGGTCAAACACAAAATTTTTACCAATAAATTTATTTTCGACACCTTCTTGTTTAACTTGACGCGTGTACTCTATAATTCCACCTTCTAACTGAAAAACATTTTTAAAACCTTTGTGCTTGTAATATGCAGACGCTTTTTCACAACGAATTCCACCTGTACAATACATCAATAAATTTTTATCTTCTTTGTTGTCTTTTAAATCTTCTTCAATAATATCTAAAGAATCTCTAAAAGTATCTACATCTGGTGTTATAGCTCCTTCAAAATACCCAATTTCACTCTCATAATGGTTTCGCATATCTACACAAATCGTATCAGGATTTGCTAACATTTCATTAAATTCGTCTGCATTTAAATGAACACCTTTGTTGGTAACGTCAAAAGTTTCATCAACCAAACCATCTGCAACAATTTTGTTTCTAACTTTTACTTTCAGTTTTAAAAACGATTTATTATTGTGCTCTACAGCAACATTTAAACGAATATCCTTCAAGAAAGTAATAGTATCTAATTGCTCTTTTAAAGCATAGAAATTTTCTGACGCAACAGATAATTGTGCGTTTATGCCTTCAAAAGAAACATAAATTCTACCTAAAACGTCTAAAGCATCCCATTCTAAGAATAATTTATCTCGCAATAATTGTGGGTTTTCTATCTTAAAATATCGATAGAAAGAAATTGTGATACGGTCTTTACCCGCTTCATCTATTAAGGCAGCGCGCTCTATGGCGCTTAACTTATTGTACAGTTGCATGCTATACTAATTAGGTTAAACATTGTTTTTGATATTGATTTTAAGCTAAAAATCTAAATCTACCACAAAACTACTATATTTTTTATGAAAGTTTAATTTTAAACACCAGAATTTTATTTGCTTAATTTTTAAACTTTGCTTGATTTATAAAGGTTTAAGTAATTTATATCCTTCTTTTTTTTAGCATCTTTGCAAGATAAAGAAGGTGACTTAAAAATTATTTTAAGACATACTAAAAATGTCTTTCCTAAAAAGCAGGAAACCCAAATAATAAACGCGTATGAAAGTAGCTGTAGTTGGCGCAACTGGAATGGTTGGAACGGTAATGTTAAAAGTTTTAGAAGAGCGTAATTTACCCATCACAGAATTAATACCTGTAGCATCTGCTAGGTCTGCTGGTAAAAAACTAATTTATAAAGGAAAAGAATACACCGTTGTAACTTTAGAAGATGCCTTAAAAATGATACCAGATATTGCTTTGTTTTCTGCAGGTGGTGATACTTCTTTAGAATGGGCTCCAAAATTTGCTGAGGTTGGAACTACTGTAATTGATAATTCTTCTGCATGGAGAATGGATCCGACTAAAAAGCTAGTAGTCCCAGAAATAAATGGAGATGTCTTAACAAAAGATGACAAAATTATTGCAAACCCCAATTGTTCTACAATTCAGTTAGTAGCTGCCCTATCCCCCCTGCATTTAAAATATAAAATGAAACGTGTTGTTATTTCTACCTATCAATCTGTTTCGGGTTCAGGTGTAAAAGCTGTGCAACAATTAGATAATGAGGAAGCTGGCATTGAAGGTGAAATGGCATACCCTTATAAAATTGGTAGAAACGCAATACCCCATTGCGATGTTTTTTTAGAAAATGGATACACCAAAGAAGAAATGAAATTAGTCAAAGAACCTAAGAAAATTTTACGTGATGATTCTTTTTCTGTAACTGCTACTGCTGTTAGAATACCTACTGCTGGTGGGCATTCTGAAGCTGTAAACGTACAATTTGAAAATGATTTTGATGTAACTGAAGTTCGCCAAATTTTAGCTAAAACTCCAGGTATTATTGTGCAAGACGACTTAGCAAATAATATCTATCCGATGGCTGTAAATGCACATAACAAAGATGAAGTATTTGTTGGTCGAATTAGAAGGGACGAATCTCAAGAAAATACCTTAAATTTGTGGATTGTTGCAGATAACCTTAGAAAAGGTGCCGCTACAAACACAGTTCAAATAGCTGAATATTTAGTTGAAAATAATTTAGTTTAATTACATTTATGGCAGAATTTCACAAAGTACACATACAAGAAATAAAACAAGAAACCGCAGACGCGGTTTCTGTAGTATTTAGCATACCTGAAAATTTAAAAGCTAATTTTAATTTTACAGCAGGGCAATACGTAACGCTTCAAAAAGAAATTAATGGAGAAACAATTAGAAGAGCATACTCTATTTGCTCTACTCCAGCAAGTGGTGAAATTAGAGTGGCTATTAAAAAAGTAGAAAAAGGTGTTTTTTCTACGTATGCAACTTCTGACCTTAAAGTGGGCGATGCAATAGAAATTACAGCTCCTGAAGGTCGTTTTTTATTAAATCCCGAAGTACATAAAAACTATATTGGTTTTGCAGCTGGATCTGGAATTACCCCTATATTATCGATGTTAAAATCGGTTTTAATAAAAGAACCTACCGCAACTTTTACTTTAATTTACGGAAACAAATCTGCATCAGATACTATCTTTTATGAAGAATTAAATCAACTAAAAGAAACATATATAGATAGATTAAAGTTACACTATATATTTAGTAGAGAAAATGTAAAAAATAATTTACGTGGCAGAATAGATGGCAACGTAACCAACTACTTTGTAAAAAACATGTACAAAGAAACTTCTTTTGATGCTGCTTATTTATGTGGACCAGAAGAAATGATCAAAGACGTTTCTAAAACTTTAGAGAAAAATAACATTGCTAAAGAAAATATTCATTTCGAATTATTTATAGTTGCTGTTGATGAAGGTAAGATCGCTCAAGTAAAAGAAGGTGAAACTGAAATTACTGTGATTTTAGACGATGAAAAAACTACATTTACAATGTCTCAAACAGATGACATTCTAGCAGCAAACCTGCGTAATAATATAGATGCACCTTATTCTTGTCAAGGTGGTGTTTGTAGCTCTTGTTTAGCAAAAGTTACCGAAGGAAAAGCGATAATGGTTAAGAATTCTATTTTAACAGATGATGAAATCGAAGAAGGTCTTATTCTAACTTGTCAGGCGCATCCTACGACACCTAAAGTTACAATTGATTTTGATGATGTTTAAAATTCCCTATTTTTGTCAATATGGATATTTACGACTTTAAAAATGCCTTTTTAATTGGGTTCTTCATGGCTTTCATGATTGGGCCTGTTTTTTTTATGCTCATACAAACTAGCATTACAAAAGGGGCAAGAGCCGCAATAACATTTGATTTAGGCGTAGTATTAGGGGATTTGTGTTTTATTTTAATTGCTTATTATGGCAGTAGGTCTTTATTAGAAAAGATAAAAGATGATCCAAGATTGTTTTTTTTAGGAGGTTTAATATTAATTATTTATGGATTAATTACTTATTTAGAGAAAGAAAATAAAAAAGAAGCACTAGAATCTGCGAAACTATTAAAAGTACCTATTAAAAATAACTATTTAAAACTCTTATTTAAAGGCTTCTTTTTAAACTTTATAAATGTTGGCGTTTTAGCGTTCTGGCTAGGAACTGTTCTAGTTATCGGACCTACTTTAAAAATGGATCAAAATGCTATTTTTTTGTATTTCGGAACCATTTTATTAGGTTATTTTATAACAGATCTCGGTAAAATATTTTTAGCAAAACAATTAAAAAACAAAATGACACCTCCAGTAATTTTTAGAATTAAGAAAATTATGGGCGTTATTTTAATTATCTGTGGTGTTTTTTTAATGCTGAAAGGGTTTATACCAAACGAGAGAATAGAAGAATTAATTCAATAAAATACAGCTACGTAAAAATAAAAAGACCTTATTTATTCCGATAAATAAGGTCTTTTCTAATATTTATTCTACTTCAAAAATATTATTATCAGCATTAATATCTGCCATTAATTTACTTTTATCTATCGTAACAGATTTTACAGTTTTAGGTGCAGCAAAGGAGTACACCGGATTTGCCCAAGCCCAATCTTCTAAAATAGTAGCTTCGGTAGGTTTATTACCTCTCATCATTCTTAAAGGTATATTAAAGTTTTCTACAGAGCCGTCTGTATAGGTAACCTCTAAGTCTATTGGCATAGGCATTTGTCCAATTCTTTCTAAAGTAATATTTTTTCCGTCTACAGACTTAATTCCGTAATCGATGGTATGCAACGTCTGCGTCCATTCGTTCAAATACCAATCTAATTGAATTCCAGAAACTTTTTCCATAGAGCGTTTAACATCATTAGGTGTTGGATGCTTAAAACTAAAGTCTGTGAAGTATTTTTTTATACCAGTTGCAGTATTCTCTGCACCAATAATATATTCTAATTGGGCTAAAAACATACTTCCTTTTCCATAACTAGCAAAACTATACCCTCTATTTGTATTGAATCTGTCTGCGTGAGTTGTTAGTACTTCTTCCGAACCAGAATTTACCATAAAATTATAACCTCTATATGGTCCTGCGTTTGGATTCTTATCACCTCTTTCGAGAATTTCATAAGATGCCTTGTTAGAAATATAAGAAGTAAATCCTTCATCCATCCAAGGATACTTACTCTCATTAGAGGCTAATAAAAACTGAAACCAAGTGTGTCCCATTTCATGAGCAGTAACACCAAAAAGGCTTCCAAACTTTCTTTCCCCAGTAATTAAGGTAGACATTGCGTACTCCATTCCACCATCTCCTCCTTGTATTACAGAATATTGTTTGTAAGGATAATTACCAACATGTTTGCTAAAATACTTCATTAGCTCAGCTGTTTTAGGTTGCAAATCTTTCCAGTTTTGTAAAAAATTTGCTTCCAAATTATTCTTATACAGAAAGTGCAAATCAACTCCATTATCCATTTTCAAAACATCATGTGTATAAGCAGGGTCTGCAGCCCACATAAAATCATGCACATTTGGTGCTTTAAAATGCCAAGTTAATTTTTCTGAATTAGGAACATTTAAAGGCATAGTAGCATCTTGATAACCGTGCCCTATTTCTTGTGGATTTTGTAAATATCCTGTTCCGCCAATCGTATATTCTTTATCAATTGAAATTTTTACATCAAAATCACCCCAAACCGCGTGAAACTCTCTTGCTATATAAGGTGATGTATGCCAACCTTCAAAATCATATTCTGCCATTTTCGGATACCACTGTGACATAGACAAAGCAACTCCTTCTTTATTATCTCTCCCAGTTCTTCTAACCTGTAAAGGTATCTGTGCATCAAAAATCATATCTAAGGTTACACTTTTACCAGATTTTATAGGTGTATTTAAAGTAACTTCTAAAACTGTACCTACAGTTTCAAAAGAAATAGCACTGCCGTTTTGTTTTAATGATTTCACTTTTATATACCCAATCTCAGCAGCATTTAATTTACTAATTCTATCTCTAACTCTGCTGTCTGGATCTTTAATATTTAAAGAACGAACATCCATTTGAGAACCAGGTTGAAAAGCATTAAAGTATAAATGATAATATACCTTAGTTAGTTCATCTGGTGAATTATTCGTGTAAATCACCTGCTGTGTTCCTTTATATTGATGATTTTCTGCATCTACATCAATACTCATGGTGTAATCTATATGTTGCTGCCAATAGGCAGAAGAATTTACTTCATTATTTTGTTGGAAAGTAACTTCTTTTATTTGAAAGCAAGAAGTTAAGAATACAGTTGTAAAAAATAAAAATATAATTTTTTTCATGGGATAAGTTAATTTAAATATAAAAATAAAAAACAACAATGAAATAATCGTTATTTTCTCTGAATTATTAAAGTCCATTTACAATTCTGTCTGCCATTTTTAATGCATTGTATGCGTTTACAACTCTTCCTGAAACACATAAGTCTGAAAATGGTACTCTATCTCCGTTAGGTTTAGCTCTGCTTTGAGAACCAGGTTTAATTACTTCGAAATTAATTTTTATTCCTGAATTCATTAGAATATGTTTTACCTGACTTGCAGATAATTTTGGATAATAAGAGCGCACCAAAGCTGCAACTCCTGCTGTTGAAGGTGCTGCCATTGAAGTTCCACTATTTGGTGTATATTTATCTTTTGGCATTGTTGCATAAATGTCTACTCCTGGTGCAAATACATCTACATTCGTTTTACCGAAATTAGAGAAATTAGCAGGTAACTTTTCATCATAATGCAAACTCATCGCGCCAATAGTTAAGACATTGTCTGATATTTCGTTTACTAAATCCTCAGAATCGTTAGGATATGTTTTTGTTATATCAATATCTTTACCATCGTTTCCTGCTGCATTAACAATTAAAACATCTTTTTTTGCCGCATACTTAATAGCGTCATATACCCATTTTTTGTTTGGAGAATAGCCTTTACCAAAACTTGTATTTATAATTTTCGCACCATTATCTACCGCATAACGTATTCCTAAAGCAACATCTTTATCATGTTCGTCTCCATCTGGCACTACTCTAACTGCCATTATTTTAACATTATTTGCAACACCATTAACCCCTTTTTTATTATTTCTAGAAGCTGCTACAATACCAGCAACATGTGTACCATGACTTTCTAAATCTTTAGAGCCAATTACGTTATTATTACCATAAAATTTATCATTAATATCATATAAATTGTCTCCTAAAGTCTGACGCACATTAAAATCTAAATCATAACTTTTACCTTTAATTTGAGAATCTAAATATTCTGTAAGTCCTTTTTTAGCATCTAATAAAGCCTCTTCTGTCATTCCTCTTTCTAACATACCAACAACATCTGAAATTTTCGCTGCCATTTGAGCGCTGGAAGGTTTTAAACTCTTTAAAAGTGTTGATGTTAAGACAGTAGTTCCTGCAAATTCCTTTACCTCTTTAAAGTTATTTTCAATTTGTGAGATTCTTTTTTGAGTATTTTTTAAGTTTGCAATTTCAGCTTTCTTCTCAGTATTTCTAGTTTCAAACTTTTCTTGTAAATCTAAATAAGTTTCAAATTCTTTTTTATTTTCTTCTGATATTTCTGAAGCTTTTTTATCACCAAATTTAACCATTCCGCTTTTTACAATTCTTGTAATCTCCAATTGGTCTGCATTTACAATTTTTCCCGCTTTATTCCCTAAGAAATTCCAGCCATGCATATCATCTATGTATCCATTATTATCGTCGTCTTTATTGTTGTTAGCAATTTCTTTTGGATTTATCCAAACAGCATCTCTTAAATCTTCATGGTCCACATCTACACCAGAATCTGCAATTGCAACAATAACAGCAGTTCCTTGTTTTCCTTCTAAAAATGCATATGCTTTTGCAATACTCATTCCTGGAATTGAGTCTGTTTGCAAGTCCATATGACTCCAAACGTGCATCTCTGTCTCTGATAATACTCCTTTTTTAGCTGGCATATTAAATACAACATCTACCCCACTAGGAACAGGAATTGTACTTATTGATGCTTTACAACTAGCGAATAACAATACAGCCAATGCTGCATAAATACTTGATTTTAATACGTTCATTTCTATTCTCTATTAATTAAATATATCTGTAAATTTATGTGTCTCTTTTAAGCGAACTCCCTTTTCTGTATGTTGAACTGTACAAATTTCGTTGTAAGCATCGTGTTCCAAAAATAAATAGTAATTATTATCGGCAGCTTCTTTTAAAAAGATAGCTTTCTCTTTAATGGTTAATAAAGGTCTTGTATCGTAACCCATAACATAAGGCAAAGGGATATGACCAATAGTTGGTAATAAATCTGCCATAAAAACAATTGTCTTACCTTGATAAGATAACTTTGGCAGCATTTGTTTTTCTGTATGACCGTCCATAAACAAAACATTAAAACCTATTTGATCTAACGAATTATTAGTAATAAAATTTAACTGGCCACTTTCTCTAATTGGATTGATATTTTCTTTTAAAAAAGATGCTTTTTCTCTGGGATTTGGCTCTGATGCCCATTTCCAATGATTGTCATTAGACCAAAATTTTGCATTTTTAAAAGCGGGTTGTAATAAACTTTTTTGTGAATTCCATTCAATCACTCCACCACAATGGTCAAAATGGAGATGCGTTAAAAAAACATCTGTAATATCATCTCTGTGAAAGCCTAGTTTTGCTAAAGAGCTTTCCAAACTAAAATTGCCAAATAAGTGGTAATACCCAAAAAACTTATCTGACTGTTTCGAACCTAAACCAGTGTCAATTAAAATAAGACGCTGACCATCTTCTATAAGCATGCAACGCATACTCATATCAATTAAATTACGTGAATCTGCAGGATTTGTTTTTTGCCAGATTGTTTTAGGCACAACACCAAACATTGCACCGCCATCTAACTTAAAACTTCCTGTTTCTATAGGATAGATCTTCATTTCTAAAAAACTAAAAAAAATTATTAAAGAGTAACTACAAAATCACTTTATGTAGTCTACAAATATGACTAAAAAAGGTTGATTTTCTGTTAAGAAAAATCTAATTATTAATAAGTTTTTTTCTTTTATCAGGTCCTAAATACTTTCATCTATTTAAGAAGTATGAAATTTTAAAAACCAATATTGCGCCCAAACATAAAATTAAAAAAACAGTTAATTATATGGCTTTGGGGAGTCTGGAGTTGAAAAAATAAAAGAACATGCTTAATATTCTAATAGTTCATAACTATTTTCAATAGAGGTAACAATGTATTTTCTACAACCTGTGTAATTCTAAAATTAAAGAATATTATTGTAAGTAATTATTTAAAATAAAAAAAGGAAAATTTTTAGGGAAAATTAAAAATTACTCTAAAAGTTAAGTTTCCAAAACCTATAAAAACCTTTTTATTTATAAATATATACGCTTTACTTTTTTTAATATAACAAAGAATGAAATTCTAAAATTCTTAAAGAGGGCTTAAATATTATAAGATAATTGTAAATAAAACATGCCTTCCTTGTTAGATTCTATTACTTAAAATACTGTTTTATCATTAAGAAAATCTCAAATAACCTAAGACTTTTCTAGAATACAATGGGCTTTCAACCAATATACTTTTCCCTTAATTACTGTGCTAAAATTAATTATTTTTTAAACTGACTCCTATAAAAATAATTTAATTAAAAAATGGAGAGACTAGTTTAAATATGCTACCCCTAACAAAAATAAACACCTCGAAAACGAATAAATAAGATTACGGTAAGGCTGTCTCTTCCATTTATAATTAATAACCCCAAAAAAAAAGTCAAACCAATTTTTAACAATGTTAATTCAAATATGATTGCGATTAAAAAACATAATTAAAGTTATTTATTTTGTTTAGTTTATCTGTCCTTTATTTAGACAAAAAAAAGTTCCTATATTTTTTATTTGTCTTTTTTTTATTCTTTTTTTGTCCTTATTTAGGATTTTAATAATAATCAATTCTATATGTTTTCTCATTGCGTCTCGCAGTATTTAAATAAGAGGTCTTTTAAAATAAATAATTTTAAGGTAGCTTATAATATCATAGCTAAATATTTGTAAAACTACTAGCTTACAAAAAAGGTGCTGTATTTATTATGAAAATACAAAGCAGAAGACACCCTAAAGACCTAATAAGCTAAAATAATAAACTATCTTTATTGTTTTTTAAATTAACTTATTGATATGATATTAATACCCCGATATCTTACCGCAATATTTTGCTTGTTCTCTATTGCACTTTCTGCACAAGTAGTAAATGAATATTATGTTTCTGCTGAAAATTTAGCTGACAATAATCTCAAATTTGCTTTAAATCAAATTATAGACAATCATAAAGAATTCAGTTATACGAGTTCAAGTATAGATGTTTGGGATATTTTAAAAGAAACTGATAGAGATCCTAATAATTCAGAAAATGTAATTCTTATATACTCAGGAATATCTGTAAATGGTGCTCAAGAATACAATAGCGCCAATGGTTGGACTCGAGAACATATTTGGGCGAAATCACGTGGAGACTTTGGAACTGCAGTAGGAACCGGTACCGATGTACATGCTTTAAGACCTTTAGATAACACTACTAATAGCGTAAGGAATAACCGCAGTTTTAATAACTGTACTACCTGCATAGATGTTATAGACAAATGGGGAAATACAACAGGCTCTAAAAAAGATGGAAACGATTGGTCTTTTGAACCCCGAGACGCCGTAAAAGGAGATGTGGCAAGAATGCTATTTTATATGGCAGTGCGTTATGAGGGTTTAGATAGTTACCCTGATTTAGAATTGACAGATTCAATGTTACCACAAGGAAATAAAGAACCTAAACACGGTGTTTTATCTACCTTGTTGGAATGGCACAGAAATGACCCAGTTGATGAGTGGGAAGAAAACCGTAATAATATAATCTACAACTCATATCAAAATAATAGAAACCCATTTATAGATTTTCCAATATTAGCCGAACATATTTGGGGAACAGAAATGGGTGTAAGTTGGAATAGGGTTGCACTCGGTAATGCAAAAATTTATGAAACATCTTTCCATATCTACCCCAACCCAGTAAAAAATACTATACATATTAAAGGTGTTTCCAAATCCGCTCAAGTATTTATCTACGATACGCTTGGAAGAAAAGTATTAGAAACTAAAATTAATGAAAGTAATAATGCTATCAATGTTTCAGGATTGAGCGGAATGTATTGGGTAAATATTGTTTGTGAAGGCAAAAAAATAACGAAGCTTCTAGCTATAAAATTGGAATATAAAGCTAAGTAATTGGGCTATTTTTTTCTTTTTTTGATGTTTATAATATTCTTTTAAACTTAAGCTAAAAAAGTATTCTTGTATGTTTTAAAAGATAATTATAGCTACCATAAATAGCCATAATTATCTTTCATAACACAAAAAATATTCATCATCAATTAAGCAAAATAGATATATACACCTATTACAATTACGCAGATTGCAATACCTACTTGCTTTGTATATTTCCAAGGAGTAATATCTACTTGTTTTGTATACTCTTGTACAAAAGCTTCTTCTCTTGGTTTTATCTTTCCTATAATTAACATGATTACCACATTCAAAATAAATAAAATAGCCATTATGTCTAAAAAGTGAGGATATGCTTGTGCTTCTATCAGCGCTAAAGCTGCTGTATCCGTAATTCCAGATAATTTAGCTGCTTCTAATGCAGAAGTTACAAAGTGAGGTTGCATAAAAAACTGACTAATAATATATAACAAACAACCCGAAACCAATCCTATTTTTGCCGCAATTGCAGGTACACGTTTTGTTAAATACCCAACAATAATAATAGAGAAAATAGGGATACTATAAATACCATTAATTTCTTGTAAATAGTCAAATAAACTTCCTGCGTTTGCAATTAATGGGGCAATAAACATCGCTGCAATTGCTAAAATAACTCCAAATGTTTTTCCGTATTTTACTACTGTTTTCTCGTCTGCATCTTTATTAATATGTTGCTTATACACATCTATACCAAACAAAGTTACAGAGCTATTTAAAACACTGTTAAAAGAACTTAAAATAGCGCCAAATAATACTGCGGCAAAGAAACCAACCCAAGCACCAGGCAATACTTTTCTTACCAATTCTGGATATGCACTGTCTGCACTTTCTAAATTACCTTCAAATAAATGAAAAGCTATTAAACCTGGTAAAACAACAATTATTGGACCTAATATTTTTATAAATGATGCCAATAGTAATCCTTTTTGACCTTCTTTTAAATCTTTGGCCCCTAAGGCCCTTTGTATAATTTGCTGATTCGTTCCCCAGTAAAATAACTGAACTAGCATCATTCCTGTAAAAATAGTGTAAAATGGAACTGGATCTGTTGCACCACCCATAGACTTAAATTTCTCTGGGTTTTCTGCAGTTAAGACACTTAAACCGTCTAAAATACTACCGTCACCAACCATCATTAAGCCAAATACCGGGATTAAAATACCCCCAATTAACAATCCAATGGCATTGATTGAATCTGACACTGCAACTGCCTTTAATCCACCAAAAACAGCATAAATAGAACCAATAATTCCAATTCCCCAAACACAAATCCAAATAGATTGTGTGTGCGTAACACCTAATAATTTTGGCACATCAAACATACCACTAATTGCTAAAGAGCCTGAATATAAAATTACTGGTAATAAAACCACTACATAACCAGAAAGGAATAAAACAGACGTTAATGTTTTTGTGGTAACATCAAAACGTTTTGCTAAAAACCCAGGAACGGTAGTTAAACCACCTTTTAAATACCTTGGTAGTAAAAACATTGCGGTAACTACCATTGCAATGGCTGCTAATGTTTCCCAAACCATTACAGACAAGCCACTTTGATATGCCGCACCATTTAGCCCTACAATTTGTTCTGTAGATAAATTAGTAAGTAATAAAGAACCTGCAATTACACCTGCGGTTAAACTTCTTCCTCCAAGAAAATAACCATCTGAAGATTCTTCTTCAGTATTTCTTGTCTTTAAATAGGCAATGACTGCTACAAGTATTGTAAAGCCGAGAAATGTAATAATTTGCATGCTTTATTAATTTGAGTTAGTTGATTGTTTTAATGAGGAAAGATAACAGTACTTATTTTTGAATCTATTATTAACTCCTTAAATTATTTTACAATAATACTATTTTAAGATGTAATATTTATTATTTCAAAAAAAATATTTTATAAATTAGATACAGATTAAGCAAAATACATAAGTCAAAATAAAACTTTAAAATTGATAAATTTATATTTCAAATAATTACTATAAGGCACTAAAGCCAAAAAAAAACATAGAGAGTACAAACTGTATTCTCTATGTTTTTTTTTGGCTTTAGTATTTTAATAAAATTTAAAACTTTATTGCATTTCAAAGTCTTCCATAAATTTTGTTGTATAATTTCCTGCAACGTAATCTGGATGATCCATTAATTGTCTATGAAAAGGAATTGTTGTTTTAACTCCCTCAATTACAAACTCATCTAAAGCACGTTTCATTTTATTTATTGCTTCTTCTCTTGTTTGAGCTGTAGTAATTAATTTAGCAATCATAGAATCATAATTTGGCGGAATCATATATCCAGCATATACATGTGTATCAATTCTAATTCCGTGACCTCCTGGAGCATGAAAAGTTGTAATTTTTCCTGGAGCAGGTCTAAAATTACTGTAAGGATCTTCTGCATTTATTCTACATTCTATAGAGTGCATTTTAGGATAGTAATTTTTACCTGAAATTGGCACACCTGCAGCAACTAAAATTTGTTCTCTAATTAAATCATAATTTACAACTTCTTCAGTAATTGGGTGTTCTACTTGAATACGTGTATTCATCTCCATAAAGAAGAAATTACGATGCTTGTCTACTAAAAACTCTACAGTTCCTGCACCTTCATACTTTATAAATTCGGCAGCTAAAAC
>FUWD013429730.1_pt1 | contig 28770 bp, 28 predicted proteins | sample 1063281 | NCBI WGS metagenome assembly FUWD01 (sample SAMEA79048168, study PRJEB19326) | metagenome | biome: marine | reverse complement strand
ACGGCACTGTTTAAAAACAGCAAAAGGGGATTAATTGTTGGAGAACAAGTTGGAGGGTCGCATCACGATATAACCGGTGGAAAAATAATTGAGTATACATTGCCCAACACAAAAATTGGAATAAAAATACCTATAGCTCTGATGAAATTTCACAAGCGTTAGAAACCAATATTCCAGAACAAAAGATAAATCCTACTATTCAGATAACGGAAGCTGCTAAATACCAATATTTTCTTAAAAAAGAAGACTGGGACTTACAAACCGTCCTAAAAATTATAAACCAACAAAATTAAAGTAGCCTCTTCAAAGACCCCCAACCTAATGCAATGACAAATAGTTAAATGATGCTATTAAGCGTTAATTATGATTTCTTTTTTTTATTATACCAGCTCCTACCAACTAGAACCGCCTACAACACACCTAACAAGAGAAACGCAAATTGAATAATGTTTGTCCTTATTCAAGCAAGTTAAATTGCCTCTTAAAACGACTCCAAACCGTCTTAAAATAGTCTTGATTTAAAGGTTGAGGTCTTCCGGAGAAGATATTGTTTTTAGTGTTCCCTTAAATTTTTAGACGGGAATGGAACGGTTCCAGTTTTATTAAAAGGTGATGAACATAATATAGTTTTATGAACAATTAGTGAAGCTTTATCAAGAAATTTTATACTTTCTATAGTATTTATAAACTCTCTTCGAGACAAATAAACGTTCGATATTTTAATAGAGTTATCTACTAAGAAGACCTTTTGAGAAATCAAAAGGTCTTCTTGTGCTTTAAACGCAACTAAAACAGCGCTTTAGTGCCGTATTAGTTGCGTATTATTGGGTGTTTTCTTTAATTTAACTACTTACAAAATTAGAAATTAGAGGCTATAAGTATAAAATAAAAGCAAGATGCAACGGTGTATAGGCATTAGACAATTATTAATTTAAAAAAGAAACTTTAAAATAGCTATGCTATTCTGGTGGTAAAATACTATTGGTTATAGTTGGTGTTAATGTATGCTTCTAGTATTTAATTAAGTACATACTAGAAGCATACCAATACATATAAAATTATATTACAAAAAATAATTGCGAACTGTTTCTAAAACTAAGGCACTAAAAATTCACCAGACCAAGTATCTTTAATTTTAGAAAACAAAACCCGTACATGATTCGGCCGTTGTAAACGTAAATATTCTATGGTATGTGGCACTAGTTTTACAGGGCAGAAATTATTTTCTGTTGTGGTGTACTCTATTTCATCTAGCTTTTCTATGGGTGTGCCTGGTGCTAAACTTGTGGTATAGTCTTTTCTAGAGGCCGCTTGCACAGTGTGCCAATAGGTTTCAATTTGTGCGGTATCTGTTATTAATTCGGCTTTTCCTTCAATTCTTATTTGCAATAGTTTTTTAGTATCATAAAATAAGGCGCTAAAATGCGAACTCTTTTGAAGTTGTTTTATTTTTTGTGTCCTTTTATCGGTGTAAATTACTAAACTTTGGTCTTTCAATGTTTTTCGCAATACTACCGTTCGTTGTGTTGGTCTTCCATTTTCAGTGGTGGCTAAGACAAAATAGCGAAAAGGATGTCTCTTTTTGGCATGGCCATTCACAAGTTCTCGCAGCGCTTCTTCTAGGTATTTGTTTTTCAATGTAATTTGTGTATTTAAAACTAAATTACAATAACATTATTGAAGAACACGCCCCTTGAAAGTATTTTATACGGTACCTTTTCTTTTTGTCTATTTTTCTTAATGGCACATTCTAGAGTAACACAGAAAACAAATTTAGTTGCTGTACATAAAAAGTGTACTTAGCAATGTTTACCTTTTGTTTGCTTTAAATATAGATTTATAGGGGTTTATGAGTCTTTGCTATGCCGTTTAACCCACCTAAAAAATCACTAAATAGCTTAACGTGCGATAGTAAAGGTCTTAATAGCAGACTTATTTAATAAAAAGAATAAACGATTATTTATTTGAAATTAATTTTTAAACTAATTTTTCTAATCTTGAAATTTTCTAATCTTGTTCTTTGATTATTTTATTTTTAATCGTGAGAAACAATTAACTTTGGTATCTTCACTCACAGAAATAGTAGTTCTTTTTTAATTGAGATAATAACTAAATTTTTATAGATTTAATAATGTACAAGACAACTTTTATTTTATGGATTCTCTCCTTTTCGTTTTTAGGAGTTTATTCTCAAAATTATCTAGAAATGATTAACTCTGAGAATTTTACGGTTCAAGAAATTCAAAATTCTGCTAATTCATATTTTGAAATCAAAGGCACAGAAAGAGGCACTGGTTATAAGAGTTTTAAGCGTTGGGAATATAATGCGCTTCGAATGCAAGATGAAAAAGGCCTTTTAAAAACTCCCTCATTTTACTTTAAAGAATTAGAACGTTATAACGCAGATAAGAATAAAAGCACGAAATTAAATCAAATTAATAGGGTTTCTAATTGGGAACAATTAGGGCCCCTAGATTGGAACCAAACTTCTGGTTGGAATCCCGGAGTGGGAAGAATTACAAGTATTGCTATTGATGCAAGTAATGAAAATCATATAATTGTTGGGTCTCCAGGAGGCGGTGTTTGGAAAACACTTGATGGTGGTGTAAATTGGGCTGTATTAACAGATAATCTTTCTAATATCTATGTGTATTCATTAGCTATAGACCCTACGAATTCTAACATCTATTATTGGGGCACGGGTTCAGGCATAATTTTTAAGTCTACAGACGCAGGAGCAACCTGGAATCAATTAGCAGATACAGGAAATGGGTACGTTAATAAAATTTTAATACACCCGATAAATAGTAATATAATGTTTTGTGCTAGCCAGTATGACGGTATTTTCAAATCTATAGATGCAGGGCTTACATGGGCATTAATTCACCCAGATTCTGCAACGGGTTTTGATATAGAATTTAAGCCAGGTAATACAAATATAATATATGCTTCAGGAAACCTTTTATTTAAATCTAAGGATGGTGGTGCAACCTTTGATGCATTAAATACTGCAGACAATACCTTACAACTTTGGTCACAAGAATATGTTTCTGGAACTACAAATTGGGAAAAAGCAACAGCAAACCAAAATAATTCTGTTGCTCCTAAAAGCGGCGATAAGTTGGCTATCTTTTTTCAACCAGATTTCTCAGAACCAATTACAAAATTAATTTCTCCAAAACTTGATTTGAGCGGTGGTATTGCTCCCGAGCTAAAGTTTTCTTTTACAAATGTAAGTTGGGAGGGTGATTTAGATGCATTAAAAGTATTTTATAAAACAAGCATCGGTGGCTCTTGGATTGAATTAGTGGAATTCACAGAAGAGGTATTAACTTGGCAAGATATAAGACTAACCTTGCCTAGCCCAACAGCAGATTACTACATAGCATTTGAGGGTAAATCTAACTATGCTCGTGGATTAACTTTAGATGATATTTCTATAGAAGATTCTGTGTTAGGGGTATTATTTTCAGATAATTTTGATTCTGGTTTAATTGATAATAGTTTTAGTACCGGAGCTAAAATGATTGGTGTTTCAGCAGCAGATCCTGCTGTTGTTTATGTGCTAGAAGAATCGGGAGGTAGCTTCGGAGGTTTTTATAAATCTATAGACAGTGGTATTAATTTTGTAAAGCTAGACCATACCAATAAAAATTATTTTGGATACAGCTCAAACGCAGATGATGATAGGGGCCAAGCGCCAAGAGATATGGATATTATTGTAAACCCAAATGATGCCGAGGATGTTCATATTTCAGGCATACTTTCTTGGAGATCTACAAATGGAGGTACAGATTTTAATATTACCTCTCAATGGGTTCCTGGAAATGCAGTAAACCAAAATATTGGCTATTGTCATGCAGATATTGATATCATGATATATCAGAATGATAAAATATATGTTGGTAGTGATGGCGGTATTTTTGTAGCCAATGATCCACTTAATGTAAGTAGCACGTATTATACAGATTTAACAGCGGGTTTAGGAATTCGTCAATTTTATAAGATTGGAATTAGTCAAACAGCTCCTGTGATTGTTTCTGGTGGGTCTCAAGACAACGGGACCTCGGTTTATAGAGCAGATGAAAAATGGGCAGATTGGTTAGGTGCTGACGGAATGGAGACTTTTGTAGACCATTCTGATGCTAATATTATTTATGGAACTTCACAATTTGGGTCTTTATACAAAACAGTAAATCAGGGTCAGAGCTATTTTGGCCTGCAGCTTCCAGAGGATAAAGAAGGGAGTTGGGTTACTCCTTTTGAACAAGACCCTCAAGTATCAACAACTATTTATACAGGGTACGATGAGGTGTATAAGTCTGAAGTTGGTGGTAATTCCGGGAGTTGGGTTTCAATTTCACAAAATTTTGGAAGTAACCTAAATCATTTAAAAATTGCCTCTTCAAATAGTAGTGTAATGTATGCAGCGCACGGAGCGAGTCTCTATAAAACGGAAGACGGAGGCTCGTTAGGAGATTGGACAGCGTTATCTGGATTTTCTGGAAATATTAATTCGATTGCGGTGCATCCTGCAGACCCAATGAAGCTGGCTATTGCTGTCAATGAATCAGAAAAAGTATATACTTCTAATGACGGAGGAGCTACCTGGTTGTCAGTCCTCTATAATCTTCCTGACTTTAGTGCTTTGGCGCTTGTTTGGGATGCCTCTTCTGGTGAAGATATTCTATATCTAGGTATGAATTATGGAGTTTATTACCTGAGTGAGAATGCTGTTTCCTGGAGCTCTTACGATATGAGTTTACCAAATGTACAAGTAAACGAACTCGAAATAAATACAGCAGACAATAAGTTGTATGCGGCTACCTATGGGCGTGGTTTATGGCGTGTGGCTTTGTTTAATCCTTCCTCCTTGGGAGTGCCAGAATTACCAGTGTTTAATTTAAATATTACTCCCAATCCAACAACGGGTTTTTTTAATTTAAATTTAAATTCAAACGAATTAGTTTTGCTTAAAATTTATGATATGCTTGGAAAGTTAGTTTTTTATGAAAAAAATAGAGACTTAACACAAAATCCTCAAATTAAGTTAGCACTTCCCAAGGGATTGTATTTTTTGAAAGTGAATATAGGGAACAAGGTAATTGCCAAAAAATTAGTAATTAAATAGTCTTCTTTAAATTAGAAAATTTTAAATTTTTAATTCCTAATAAGGGGTTTTAAGTTTAAAGTCCTCCTAAGATTGCGAGAGTTTTACTTTAAAATATGTTTTTTAAGAAAATTTTATAGGCATCCTTTTCTGCTTCAATTTATTTTAGAAGAATTGATACTAAGGTTGTTAATGATACTATTTAAATAAAAAATAGTATTTTGCATAGCTATAGATATAATATTATTAGAATGAAGTGTATTATTTGGTTGCTATTTTTAGTTCCTTTTATTTCTTTTTCTCAACAAAGATCAAACACAGAAACTAACAACTTGTTAGTAGATTCTTTAAGAAATGAAATTATATATATTACCACAGATTCTTTGATAAGATTAGATGCAGATAATTTAAAAATTAAAGCAAAACGAAAAATAATAAGACCTAGTAAACTACCTGCACTTTATCCAATAATTAAAGAAAACAAATTAATATTTATAGACAAGCAAGGAGGCGATGTTTTTAAGCTAACAGAAAAAGACAGTTTGGTTAGGATAGATACTTCTGATATTAAAAACTTTTTAATAGGAAGCTCTGTGTTTGTTAAAAATGACACACTTTTTAGACATGGTGGTTATGGGTATTGGAGTGCATCTAACTTTTTTATTTACTTAGATAAGGCAACAGAGGAATGGGAAATTTATAATATATCAGATACTTCTAGTGAAGCTAGAGCCGTACATTCTCATCTTTCAATTAATGCAGAAGATAAATTTTATTTTTTTGGTGGGTATAGAGTATCCCATAATGGTGGAAGAAATTCTTTTTCAAATAATGAAGTTTGGTCTTTTAATTTTCAAAATAAAAATTGGCGCTTTTTAGGGAAATCAAAGCCTAATTTTTCAGGTTCGGACCCTGATAGTTTTTTTATAATTGATAAATCTCTCTATATTATAAACGTATTGGGGAGGTTATTTCGAGTAGATGTATTAGAGAATGAGCTTACAGAATTTAAAATTAACCCTTTTATCTATTTATTTAAAAATTATGTAAATCCTGTTTTTTATAAAGACCATCTATATTATCTAAATAAAAAGGGTATTGTTAAAAAAGCACCTTTTAAAACCCTTACAAATAAGGTTCTAAAAACTACTGCTTTTTATGAAAAAGAAAAAAGTTCTAACCCTGTATTAATTAGTATCGGGTTTATTTTTCTTTGTTTTTTCGGTGTTATAATCTACGAGTATTTAAAAGTAAGAAATTCTATTGTTATTTCAAAAAAGGGTCTAAAGTATAAATCGAAGTCCGTTAAGTTGGATAGCATTGCAATTTCTATTTTTGAAATGGTCATAAAAAAAGAAGTAGAATTTTCTGAACTCACTAAATTAGTAAGAAAAGAACATTTGAGTAAAATTCAAAATGAACGTAATAGAAACCAATACCTAGAAGATATTAATTTACAAATTAAATTGTTAACAGGGTATAAAAGTGATATTTTAATTATTTCTAAATCTACTTTTGATGCCCGATACAAATCGGTTATTTTTAATAAAGAGGCTTACGGAAAAATTCTGAAATAATTTCATGATAAATATGTTGCTTTGATGGGTATCTATAATAATATGCATTTTTGTTTGTTGATTGGTAACTTCGATAATAGAATCATATTTTATTGTTATTTTTAGTCTACTCAGGTTTTTGTTTCTTTACTTGGGAATAGAAATCTTAGTGTTTTATTTATATTTTAATTAAAATTTTGTTTGATAAGAATTAATAAGAATAAAAATAATATATTTGATACTTTAAAAAAATTTTCCTTTGATGAACATTAGATATATAAGAATTTGTATTTTAGTTATTGCTTTTTTTTCAACAAAAAGTCAGTCACAAGAAACATTGCCAATTTATACAGATTACTTATCTGACAATGTTTTTTTAGTGCACCCTTCTGCAGCCGGGATAGGGAATTCTAGTAAATTAAGGTTTACTTCGAGACAGCAATGGATTGGAGTTCCAAATGCACCAGCTTTGCAAACGGTTAGTTTTCATACAAAATTCGGTGAAGAATCTAATGCTGGTTATGGATTAATTTTATTTAATGACAAGAATGGTTTTCATTCTCAACAAGGATTGCAAGGAACATATTCTTATCATTTACCTTTGAGTGATGGTCGTTTTTTTAAGCAATTGTCTTTTGGGTTAGCTTTTTCGTTTGTTCAAAATCAATCAGATCAAAGAAGTTTTACAGGAGATCCAGCTATTAGTCAAATTATAGAAAGTACAAGTTATTACAATGCAGATTTTAGTGCTGCATACCACAGCGGAGGTTTGTCTTCCTATTTCACGGTTAAAAATTTATTTCTTACCGCTAAAAATAACTTAAATATACAAGAGCCTTTAGATTTAAGAAATTATGTGCTGTCTGTTGGTTATTATTTCGAAAATATAAGATTTGTACAATTAGAACCTTCTGTAATGTTTCAGGTAAGAGAGGGAACAGGGGAGCGATTGGCAGATTTTAATTTAAAAGCATACAAGACCTTTTCAGAAACGCAAATTTGGGCTGCATTGTCTTATAGAAGAAATTTTGATAGTAACAATAGTTTAGATAAAGCCGCATATATTTCTCCTGTAATTGGTATAAATTATAAAAACTATATGTTTTCATATACACATACAAAACAGTTAAATCAGGTTTTATTTGCAGAGAATGGTTTTCATCAAATTTCTTTAGGTATCAATTTATGGACGCGTGAAGCAAGGGGAGCAGCTTGTCCTAATATTAATTCTCTTTACGGTAGTTTTTAAAATTTAGCTTTTAAAATTCTTAGATTTTCAGGGATGCACTTAGAAAGCAAATTTTGTAAAATAGCAGTGTCTTTATTTGTATAGATGATATGTTGCGGATTACTATGAGTATTGGCAATATTATACTTGTTTAAAATTACTTGTGTCTGTTTAGCCACAGCTTCACCAGAATCTATTATTTGTATCTTTTCGCCAATTATTTTCTTTATTTGAGGAATTAAATAAGGATAATGTGTACAACCTAACACAAGAGAATCTATATTATTAGCAATCATTGGTTTTAAATAGGAAGATAATAAAGAAGTCATTTCTTTAGAATTTAGTTTACCATCTTCAATTAATTCTACCAGTCCTTTTCCAGTAGTCTCTTTCACTTCAATATCTTTATTAATAATACTCGACGTTTTTTCAAACAAAGTACTGTTAAGTGTCCCTTTTGTCGCTAAAATGGCAATTTTTTTAGTTTTAGTATTCAGTGCTGCAGGTTTTATCGCAGGTTCTATGCCAATAAAAGGAATGTTGTAATTACTTCTTAAGTAATCAATGGCATTAGTTGTAGCCGTATTACAGGCAACTACAATAATTTTACAGTTTTTTTGTAGTAGAAATTTTGTATTTTTTTCACACAATGCTATAATTTGTTCTTTAGACTTTTCGCCGTAAGGAGCGTTTTCACTGTCGGAAAGATAAATAGTATGTTCTTTTGGTAAGCGCGTTATTACTTCTTTCCAAATAGAGGTTCCGCCCACACCAGAATCAAAAAAGCCAATAGGAGAATTAGTATGTACCATAGGTTGTAAAAATAAAGAAACCTACTTTAAAAAGTAGGTTTCTTTATTTTATTTATAAAAAGCACTAATTATCTAGGCGCTTGTTGCTGTCTTGGCTTATCTGCTAATAAACCTAATTTAGCTTTTGCAGCGTCATATAAGTCTGTACCTTTTTTTATAATCAAAGATTTAGCATCAAATACATACAAAATTCCTTTTGCAGCAGCAATATTCTCTATAGCTACTTCAGCCTTCTTTACAATAGGCTCTAAATCTTGTGCTTGTCTTTTTTGCATTTCTTGGTAAGCAGCTTGTTGTGCTTGATCAAATCTTGCTTTATCTAGTTGCACTTCTTGAGCTCTATCTTTATTTGTAGTTTCAGTTTGTGTAGCTTGTTCTGCAGTGTATTTTTGAACTTTAGCTTCTAACTTTTTCTTTAAACCTTCAATTTCACTTTGGTAAGATTTACCTAATTTCTCTAAGGTAACAGTTAATGCTCTTGTTTCTGGCATATTGTCTATTACTCTTTGATAATCTACATGAGCTATTTTTTGTGCATTTGTAACACCAGCGAATCCTAAAGTGAATACAGCAATTAATAGTAACGTTTTAAAATTTTTCATTCTAGTTTAATTTAATTTAATTGTTATTGTCTTGGGTTTTTTGTTTATTTCTTGCTTCTTTCTTCTTCTTATTCAAAGCGGCTCTTTTTTCTTTAAGTAACTCTCTTTTTTCGTTCCTCTTCTTTAATAATTCTTTTCTTTTGTCAGCAATTGCTTTCTTTTTTGCTTCTCTATCTGAAAGTTTTTTAGCAGCAACAATTTCTTTTTTTGCTAAAACTTGTTTTTGTTCTGCACTTAACTCTTTAGGAGTGTTTTTTTCTTTCTTTTTAGTATTTTTTTTACCAACCAATCTAGTTCTATCTATTGATGCTAAAACGAGCTCGCTAATATCGTATTTTTTATTTGAATATAGCATTACTAATTCACTAGATTTATCAAAAACAAAATCATATTTTTTTCTAGCAGATATATTCTGAATTGCATTGTAAACTTGATCTTGAATTGGTTTAACTAATTGCTTCCTTAGTGTAAACATATCTCCTTTCGGTCCAAAATATAAAGATTCTAACCTTCTAAGTTCATCATGCTTTAAAGATATTTCTTCTTCTTTTTCTTCTATTAGATCTTTTGTTAGAATAGCTTTTTCATTTGCTAAATCTGTTTTTAAAACTTCTATAAATCTAGCTTGTTTATCTAATCTTTGTTGCCATTTAATAACTTTTGCATCTAAAGTGTTTTGAGCCTCTAAATATTCTGGAACATTTTCTAGAATGTACTCCATGTCTATATAAGCTATTATTTGACTTCTCTGAGCCCAAGAAAGGCTAATTGAGAATAAAAGAACTAAACATAAAATTTTTTTTTTCATTTGTTAACTATTTAGAAAAAACCGCACCAAAAAAACATTTGGCATTATAAACGCGTTGTTTTCTTAGAATTGTCTTCCGATAATAAAATGTGTTTGCCAACCAGATTTCTCTATTCCACCTGGTAATGGATCAAAACCATGTGCAAAATCAATTCCTAATAATCCAAAAGCAGGCATAAATATCCTAACTCCTAAACCAGCTGATCTTTTTACATTAAACGGATTATATTCATCAAAATTGTCATAAGAATTACCAGCTTCTAAAAATCCTAAAGTGTATATAGAGGCAGAAGGAGCATCTGTAATAGAATACCTAAGCTCTAATTGAAATTTATTGTAAATTGTTCCTCCAGCAATGGAAGATAGTCTATTGTTTTCATAACCTCTTAAGCCTACCGTTTCTCTACCATCTAATTGGAACTGCGCAATACCATCTCCACCTACAAAATAGCGTTCAAAAGGTGTCTGACCTAAATCATCATTGTAAAAGCCTAAAAACCCGAATTCTGCATTGGTCATTAAAACCAATTTATCAGTAAATGAAGTATACCATTTACCTTTAGCGTTAAACTTGTAATATTCTAACCACTTATATTTGTCTGCAAGAAAATCGTTTTGCTCTACAGAAGTTAAATTAGCCGGTTCATCATAGTTTTTGTCAGTGAATAGTGAATAAGGAAAGGTAGCTTTTATTCCAAAAGAAAATTCAGAACCATATGTTGGAAAAATTAAACTTGGCCCCGCAGAACTTCTACTAAAATCTAAATTGTAGGATAAGTTATTTAAAGTACCGTTATTTAAAACATTATCACCAACCCTAAATCCATAGTTTTTTAACTGAAAACTTTGATAAGAGATTGTTTGTGATAATTGGAAGAAGTCATCAGGCCATTTTAAACGCTGGCCTAAGCCGATAGATGCCCCTGTAATTCCTAGTTTTCTATCTTTATCTACATCATAGGTTTGCGGATTTATCTGAAACTGATTTGATTGATAAATAGAAAAAGATAATGATTTTGGCTTTTTACCACCATACCATGGCTCTGTAAAAGAAAAACTATAAGTGCTAAAAGTTCTACTAGTTTGCAATCTTAAAGCTAGTTTTTGCCCGTCTCCTGTAGGTAAAGGTTTATATGCTGCTTTATTAAATATGTTTTTAATAGAAAAGTTGTTGAACGAAAGACCTAATGTTCCAATAAAAGAACCACCACCATAACCACCTTGTAATTCTATTTGACTACCTCCTTTTTCTATAACATTAAAGTTAATATCTGTAGTTTTATCCTGGTAATTTGGCACTACATCTGGTGTAACGTTTTGATCAAAGAAACCTAGTTGGCCAATCTCTCTAATAGACCTAATAATTTCTCTTCTACTAAATAAGTCTCCTGGTTTTACTCGTAATTCTCTAAAAATTACATGATCATTTGTCTTGTCATTTCCGGTAACACTTACTTTCTTAATTCGTGCTTTTTCATCTTCTCTAATTCTAACTTCTACAGTAATAGATTCGCCTTCTACTCTGGTTTCAACAGCATTTACTTGAGAAAACAAGTATCCGTTATTTTGGTATTCAGAAGAGATGTCAAAAGATGTTGGAGTCCCGTCACCATTCACACGTTCTTTTAAAACTGCACCATTATAAACATCCCCTTTTTCAATTTTTAAAACGCGTTGCAATTGTTCATCGGTGTATTCTTTATTTCCAATAAATAATATTTCTGCAAAACGGTATTGTTTACCTTCCTCTAAATCTATATTAATGTCTATGGTATTGTTGTCATTCCAAGAAATACTTTCTTTTAGAATACGAGCATCTCTATAACCAAGTCTACTGTATTTATCTAAAATACTTTCTAAATCTTCTTGATATTCCTCCTCTATGTATTTTGAACCTTTCCAGAAACGTCCGAAAAACTTTTCTTTTGTATTAGACATTGCTTTTCTGATTTTTTTACCAGAAAGTTCTTTGTTACCTGTGAAATTTATATTTTGAATTTTGATTTTGGCTCCTTTGTCAATAAAAACCGACATATTAACAATGTTGATGTCTGTTGTATCTTTTTGAACGTCTAAGGAAACTTTAGTTTTTAAGAAACCTTTGTCTGTATATTTTTTTGTGAAGTAGTTTTTTGTGGTAACCAATAAATTGTCTGTTACCATTTTACCCAATTTCAACTCTGCTTCTGTGATAAGCTCTTTAGCTTTAGATTTTTTAATTCCAGTAATGTTTACCTGATTTAATTGCGGAAGCTCTTGCACTTCTAAATTAAGATAAACTGTTTCTCCATCAATTCTATCTAAATAAACATCTACATCACTAAATTGCTTACTTTCATAAAGCTTTTTAATAGCACTTGTTAATTTATCTCCAGGTAATTTAATAGTTTGGCCGTATCTAAGACCTGTAAAAACTCTCACGGTTTCTTCACTAAACTTTTTAAGACCTGTTACAGAAATTCCACCTAAAATATATGCTTTTCCTTTTTCAAAAGAAATATTTCTATTAGAGATTGTGTCTTTATTAACTGTAGATAAACTATCTTTTTTAACTTGTGCGCTAGCACTATAAGTAGAAAATAGTGCTGTAAGCACTATTGCTGCGGAAAATAATTTCATAAAAAATTTATTCTGTAATTTGTTCACTTGTTTTTCCAAATCTTCTTTCTCTATTCTGGTAATCTATAATTGCATCGTAAAAATCTTCTTTTCTAAAATCTGGCCAAAGTACATTTGTAAAGTATAATTCAGCGTAAGCCATTTGCCAAAGTAAGAAATTACTGATGCGTTGTTCACCACTTGTTCTTATCATTAAATCGACCTCGGGCAAATTAAACGTATATAAATGGTTATTTATAATATTTTCATCAATTTCTTTCACAGAAAGTTCTTTATTAACAACTTTTTTAGATATGTTTTTGATTGCGTTAACAATTTCTTCTCTAGAACCATAACTCAATGCCAATGTCATTATAATTTTAGAATTGTCTTTTGTCTGAATAATTACTTCATTTAAAGCTTTTTTTGCTTTGTTAGGTAAGTTTTCGATATTTCCAATAGCATTTACGATAACCCCATTTTTCTGGAAAGTAATTAATTCTTTTTTTAGTGAGTTTACAAGCAAACTCATAAGTGCGTCTACCTCTAATTTTGGTCTGTTCCAGTTTTCTGTAGAAAAAGCATATAAAGTTATGGCTTGTACTCCTATCTGAGCTGCAGATTCTATAGATTCTCTGACAGCAGTTAATGCATTTCTATGGCCAAAAACTCTACTCATACCTTTACCTGCAGCCCAACGTCCATTGCCATCCATAATAATGGCTACGTGTTTTGGCACTCTTTGTAAATTAATAAGTAATTTTTTATCCATATTTTTTATAATCCCTTAGTATAACATGCTGGTCTTCCAAAGGTGTAGATTATAGATACACCTGTGAACATGTACCAATCATTGCTATTTCCTTCAATATTAAAATCTAAATTATTATCTGAAATAAAATCTAAATCGTCTTCAAATGTATATCTAAACTTTGTTTCCAAAGAAAAAGCTAAATTACCTATTAATTTAGACTTAAAGCCAATACCAATAGGCAAGGCCAACACTGTTTTATTTTTGTTTACTGTCGCGGTTTCTCCAACAATAATTCCATAATTAAATGCTGCTAGTTCTACTAGAATGTATGGAGTCCAACTTTTATCCTCTGATGAAATGTCAAACTCGTAAAAATTAAATTCGAGTCCTAAAGCTACTTCATTTATGGTATTCGAAAAACTTAACCCTCTGTTATTTCTAAAATGACTACTTGCTTTTGCGTCATCTCCTGCTATTGGCAAATAACTAAATGTAGCTTTTAAAGCAACTCTAGGGTTGTAGTTGTATTTAAAAAACACTGTACCTGCAAGTTTATTTGGATTGATGTAGCTTGTGCTACCAATATCACCAACATAGTTTGTGCCTCCTAAAGAAACTCCAATTTCATACTCTTGACCAAACGTAGTTGAGCAAAAATAAAGACATGCAATAAATAAAATACTTCTTCTCATTATAGAAAATAGCCAACAAATATAAGAATTACAATTTGCTTTATAAAGTTAATACTCAGTCTTTTTTGAATAACAAGTTTTTTGCTTTTTTATTGTTTGGTAGTACTTAAAGGTTGGTTTCATTTCTAGTATCTTCTCCCCAAAGCAACTTGCTGCGTAATGTTTGTAAAAAAGACTGATTGTTAGGTATAATACTCTTAATGGTAAAAGGGGCCTTCTCTATAAAAACTTTAGTATTTTTTGCAACAGAGGTAATTCTAGAATCTAATGAAATTAAAAATTCTTTTTCTCTAGAATCTACTTCTAATTGAATAGAAGTTTCATCTGAAATCACCATAGATCTGGCGGTTAAATTGTGCGGGGCAATAGGTGTTATAACTAAGTTTTTAGAATCTGGAGAAACTACTGGGCCATTGCAACTGAGAGAATAACCAGTAGAACCAGTTGGGGTAGCAATTATTAAACCATCTGCCCAGTAATTTGTTAAATATTCATGGTTTAGATTGGTGGTTACACCAATCATAGAAGTGGTGTTCTTTCTTGCAATTGTTACTTCGTTTAGAGCAAAATTAATTTCAGAAAACTTCTCTGTTTCTGGAGTAGTTTTTACAGATAAAAGTGTTCTTTCTTGCACAGAATATGCTCCATTTAAAATAAGAGTTACACTTTCTTTTATGGTCTTTTTATTTATGGTTGCTAGAAAACCTAACCTACCTGTGTTTATTCCCAACATTGGTATTCCTAGATGTCTTATATAGGTAACAGCCCTAAGAATTGTGCCGTCTCCACCTAATGTAAACATTAAATCAAAAGAGTTATTTAAATCATTAAAATGAGAAAATGTTGGGTATTTTTTATTTAGAATATCTCCTTCAACTAGTAAATCATAAAATTTCTTTTCGATGAAACAAACAATATTATTTTCCTCTAAAATCTCTAAAAGAATTTGAATTTCTTTCTCGGCTGAAATCGAATAAGATTGTCCGTAAACTGCTACTTTTTTCATTTTTAATTCATTTTTTTAAAATAAATGCCCGTAAACCAATCGGTCTAGTTACATTTCTAAATATTTTTGCAAATAATCAGATCTATTCTTTAAATCTTCTAAATACACATCATTTTCATGTGTAGAAATTATCTTATAATCATACCTTCTGCAAGCATGCATAATTTCATGAATATCTTCTGTACTTATTTTAAGTGTAATTTGAACCAAATTTTGTTTTTTTTCTGAAATATACATCCCTAATAGTTTACCACCATTAGATTCTATAATTTGAGATACTTCAGTCATAGAGAAATCACTTTCTAGTTTTTCTATGACTACTGTTTCGCTATTTTCAGTTATAAACGGACTCGCAGAAAAAACGTCTAAAACATCACATAAATCATAATAACCAAGGTATTTTTTTTCTTTGTTTAAAACAGGTATAATCGAAGTGTCATTATCTGCGAAAATTTTTAAAAGTTCTAAGACCGTTGCTTTTTCATCTGTAAAAAAAGAATTTAACAAATGTTTATATGCATCTAGCGAAGCATCATTATTTTCTATCGTTTGAATATCTTCTTGGGCAAAACAACCTAAAAGTATGTCGTTTTCTACCATACAAAAATGCGTAATAGGGAAATTATTAAACATTTGTTTAGCTGTTTTTACACTGCCTTTTAAATGCAATGGTTTTATTTCATTTAGTATGTAATCTGTAATATTCATGCTCTACGAATATAGGATAAAATGATTTAATAATTTATCTTTGTACTCTAATTTTAGACAATGACAAAGTTAAGCGTAAATATTAATAAAATAGCAACTTTACGAAACTCTCGTGGGGGTGATGTGCCAAATTTACTAAAAGTTGCTGCAGATATAGAGAATTTTGGTGGCCAAGGAATTACTATTCATCCAAGACCAGATGAAAGACATATTAAATACCAAGATGCTAGAGATTTAGTAGCTGTTGTAAAAACAGAATTTAATATTGAAGGAAATCCAATTAAATCTTTTATAGATTTAGTTTTAGAAACAAAACCTACACAAGTTACTTTAGTGCCAGATTCTATTCATGCGATTACTTCTAATGCTGGTTGGGATACTCTAAAACATCAATCTTTTTTAAAGGAAGTAATTCAAGAATTTAAACAAAACGGAATTAGAACTTCTATTTTTATAGATACAGATTTTAAATTGATTGAGGCTGCAGCAGAAACAGGTGCAGATAGAATAGAGCTATATACAGAAGAATTTGCATCTCAGTTTGATTTAGGAAATAAAGAGGCCATAAAGCCATATACAGAAGCTGCAGTTTTAGCAAATAAACTGGGTTTAGGTATTAATGCAGGACATGACTTAAGTCTAGAAAATATTAAATTTTTTAAACAGAACATTCCTAATTTAGCAGAAGTTTCAATTGGTCATGCCTTAATTGCAGAAAGTTTGTATTTAGGTTTAGAGAATGTGGTAAATATGTATTTACATCGATTGAAGTAGGTTTTTAATTATCAGTAAGCAGTAACGGTAATCAGTTGCAGTTCGTTTAGTGAATCTTTGTTTAATAACACCACCATCCCTAATAATATAAAAAATGTCTAAAAACCCAATATTACATTCCACTATTAAAGGAGAAGGAATACCGTTGTTAATCTTGCATGGTTATTTTGGAATGTCTGATAATTGGAAAACACTGGGAAATCAATTCTCCGAAGATTACGAAGTTCATTTAATAGATCAAAGAAATCATGGACGTAGTTTTCATGAAGATACTTTTGATTATGCCGTTTTAGTAGAGGATTTATTTAATTATATTAAATATCATCAATTAGAACGCGTCTATATAATTGGCCATTCTATGGGGGGTAAAACAGCAATGTTGTTTGCAGTAATGTACCCTGAATTGGTTGATAAATTAGTTATTGTAGATATTTCTCCAAGAGAATACCAACCGCACCATAACGCAATTTTAGCAGGGTTAAATTCGATAGATTTTTCCGTAGATAATTCTAGGGGTAAGGTAGATAAAAAATTAACTGATTTAATTCCAGAATTAGGGGTGCGTCAGTTTTTGTTAAAAAATGTCTACTGGAAAGAAAAAGGACAATTAGCTTTTCGTTTTAATTTAGAAGCACTCACAGAAAATAACTCAGAAATAGGGGAAGCATTGCCACCTTTTACTATTTATGAAAAGACCACTTTATTTTTGAAAGGTGCGTATTCTGAATATATTACCGAGAGAGAAGAAGCAATAATCTCAGCACATTTCACCAATTCTAAAATAATTGAAATTAAAAATGCAGGCCATTGGTTACATGCAGAAAATCCGGCTCAATTTTATGCGGAAGTTTGTTCTTTTTTGAAATAAATACTGAATTATTTAGGATGAATAGCAAGACGATGAATTCTTAATGATAGGAGTTATTACTATATATAGGGTTGGCCTCAAAAATTAAAACCTAACAAACCCTGAGTAATTACTCAGGGTTTGTTAGGTTTTAAATATATATAGGTATTATTTTTTAGCTAATAAATCTCTTATTTCTGCTAGTAAGTCTTCTTGGCTAGGTCCTGCAGGTGCAGCCGGAGCCGCCTCTACTTCTTTCTTTTTAGTCTTGTTGTATGCTTTAATAATTATAAACATGACCAAACCAACAATAATTAGGTTTATGATTGTGTCTATCCAAGCACCATACGTAATTGCATTTTCTGGTGCTGTTACCTTTCCTGCTGCATTTACTATTGCTTCGGTTAAGACATATTTTTTATCTGCCAAACTTACGCCTCCTGTAAATATACCTACAACAGGCATTACAATGTTACTTACAAACCCTTTAACAACTGCACCAATTGCACTTGCCATGATTACTGCTACTGCAAATTCTATTACATTGCCACCCGTAATAAAGTCTTTAAATTCTTTGAACATGTTGCTGTGTTTTATGATGGTTAACTACTAAGGTAGTAAAAAAAAATTACTTTAACATTTTGTTAACACGTGGTGAAATAGCTGTTAAGGTTTCATAAACAATAGTTTCTGAGATATCAGATATATCTTGTATCATTTTTTGGCTATTAAAAAGAGTTACTTCGTCACCTTCCTTGCAATCAATCTCGGTTACGTTTACCATAATCATATCCATACAGACATTACCAACAATTTCAGCCTTCTGATTGTTTATAAGTACAAAACCTTTTTTATTTCCTAATTTTCTAGACAAACCATCTGCATGCCCAACTGGAATTGTTGCAGTTTTTGTAGCCTTTTTTGCTATAAATGCTCTGTTATACCCTACAGTATCTCCTGGTTTAATTTCATGAATTTGAGAAATAATAGATTTTAAATTATGGGTGTTTTTTAATTGTGCGGTTTCTTTGTCATCATTTCCAAAGCCATATAAACCAATACCAATTCTTACCATGTCAAATTGTGCTTTTGGGTAATTTATAACACCAGAAGTATTTAAAATATGCAATATTGGTTTATATCCTAAATTTTTATAGAAGTGTTGCACAATGCCGGTGAAATTACTAATTTGGTTGATATTGAAATTATTTTCATTTAAATCTTCACTAGCTGCTAAATGAGAGAAAAGAGATTGCACTTTTATATTATTTATATCTTTTATATTGGCTAAAATTTCTGGAATATCTGTATGCCAAAATCCTAATCTATTTAAACCTGTGTTAAACTTTAGATGCACAGGGTATTTTATTAACGGAACATTGGATGCAAGTTCTATAAAAGCAGAAAAAATATTGAAATTATATAAGGCAGGCTCTAATCTATAATCTACAATAGCTTGTAAATTTTGCAGTTGTGGGTGCAAAACTAAAATAGGAGTTTGAATGCCTGCTTCACGCAAAGCAATGCCCTCATGCGCATAAGCAACTGCAAAGTAAGCTACTTTGTCTTCTAAAAATTTTGCAACTTGTACGCCATCACTTCCATAACCAAACGCTTTTACAACCGCTAGAATTTTTGTTTCTGGCTGTAATTTTTGTTTAAAATAATCTAGATTGTGCGCTAATGCACTTCCATCAATTTCTAAAACAGTAACATGATTATTCATTGTTATGCAAATTGTTATTCAGTTTTATTTTCATTAGGTTTAGCGTGTTCAGTAGAAAAACCGTCTGCTTTTTGTTTCTGTAAAGCTTTATAATATGCAGCTCTGCTTAAAGGCTCATATTCTTCCATTTCGCCTAGCATTACAATCTTATCATTTTGTGCTTTTCTAAAACTATAGTTTGCTAAGTTACCAGTGTGGGTGCAAACTGCATGCACTTTTGTAACATACTCTGCAGTGGCCATAAGTGCAGGCATTGGTCCAAAAGGATTTCCTTTAAAATCCATATCTAAACCTGCTACTATTACCCGAACACCTCTATTGGCCAAGTCGTTGCAAACCGCTACAATTTCATCATCAAAAAACTGTGCTTCATCAATACCAACAACATCTACGTCATTAGCTAACAACAAAATATTAGAAGACACTGGCACAGGTGTAGAACGAATTCTGTTATCATTATGAGATACAACTTCATCATCATCATAACGCGTGTCTAAAGAAGGTTTAAAAATCTCTACACTTTGCTTTGCAAATTGTGCGCGTTTTAGGCGTCTTATTAATTCTTCTGTCTTGCCAGAAAACATGGAGCCGCAGATTACTTCGATCCAACCAAATTGTTCTGTATGATTTACTGTATTTTCAAGAAACATTTTGTAATTTTAGGCTTTAGAGATTTAAATTTTGTGTTACTTTGGTAATTAACAAATTTATTAAATTTTACGAATAAAAAACAACCTCAACTTACAACTTATGCACAAAAAACTGGAAAGCGATTTAATTAGTTTAGCGCACAGCCTTTTACAGATGAAAAATAAAGAGAATGTCTTCTTATTGAAACAAAAAGCACATGAAATTTATGAAAAATTATCTGTTCTAGCATTTGTTGAAGAGTATGTGAATACAACGCCAGGGGTAAACGTGAAAAAAGAAGCGCTTATTTTAAAGGTTGAAGAGGCGTATAAAGTTAAAGACCAAAGTTCTAAGGAGGCAGATGAGGCTAATAAGGTAGAAGTGATTGCAGGAGATTTTAAAGAAGTTCTTTTAGATGTTGAAAATAAAAAAACCAATGTAGACATTGAAGATAATTTTTCTAAAGAAGAAAAAAATCTTGAAGAAATTGAAGATCAAGGTATAAATGAAACAAAAGAATTTCTGGAAGTTGAGGAAATAACTGAAACAGAGCAACCTTTTAATGATTTAGAAAACTTAATTTTTGGAGATGCAGAAACAGAAAAAGCTGAAGACCCTTTAGAAGATATTCAAGACCGTAAAGATTTAACCTTAGAGGAAGAGTTAGAGGATACTATTTCTGTGGATATAATTGCTGATTTATTCGAGCCTTTAAAGCCTTCATCTTTAAATGATAAATTACAGACCAATATTCAGATCGGTTTAAACGATAGAATTGTATTTGTCAAGAACTTGTTTGAAGGCAGCCAAGAAGACTTTAATAGAGTAATTTCTCAGTTAAATACTTTTAAAACAGAAAAAGAAGCGAAAAAATTTATCACTAAAATGGTAAAGCCAGATTATAATTGGTCTGAACAGGAAGAGCTAGAAGATCGTCTATTAACTATTATCGAAAGAAGATTCGCATAAAATATTGCCGTTGAAACCAATCTTAATTCATACTCATTTTCACAAACGCAGAACAGGGGTTACCCGAAGCATAGAGAATGTTTTGCCTTTTTTTGATACTAAATTTGAAACGTATCTATTTGGTTATGGCGCAAAAGGGAAACATATTTCTATAAAAAATTTAAAAAATTTATTATTTTCTGATAGAGAGGTTGTGGTGCATTGTCATCGTAATAATGAGATTATTCGCATGCTATTTTTTCGATTTTTAGGAGCAAAATTTAAGTTGATTGCAACTCGGCATGCAGAAACTATTCCATCTGGTTTAACTTTGAAATTACTAAAGAAATCAGATAAGGTAATTACTCTTATTAAAAGTATGAGTGAAAAAATAGGGATTGAAAATACAATTGTTGGGCATGGAGTAAATGTTACCCTATTTAAGCCAAAAGAAAATGTTCAATTAAAAAACATCTCTCAAGAAAATATTATTTTATGCGCTGGAAGGGTTCGAAAAGCAAAAGGCCACCTAAATCTATTAAATGCTGCAAAAGTTTTAAGAGACCACCAAAACTGGGCATTGGTGATTGTGGGTAAAGTAGATAAGCCTCATTTTTTAGCCGAGTTAAAAGTAATTGCTAAAAATAATGCGATAGAAAATCAAGTTTTTTTTATAGATGAAACTTTAGATATTACTTCTTTTTACCAAGCATCTAAAATTGCGGTAGTACCAAGTTATTCCGAAGGCTTTTCTTTAGTAACAGCAGAAGCTATGTCTAGTGGTTGTGTTGTAATTGCTACAAAAAATGTAGGGGTGCACTCTTCATTAATTACGCATGGCGAAAATGGTTATCTATTTGAAGCAGGAAATAGTAATGCCCTTGCGCGACTATTGGAAAACTCTATGTGTAAAAAAGCACCACCTTTAGGAACCCAAGCAAGAAAAGAAATTTTAAAAAATTGGAGTGCAAAAAAAGAGGCAGAATCTTTAATGGATGTGTATTTAACATGATAAAAAACATAGGGTATTTAATAGTTTTAGCATTTTTATTTAGTTGCAAGGCTACAATTAAAGTGCAAGAGTTTCAAAATAAAGAGATACCTAAAGCCCCAAACTATCTTAATAAAAAAAGTTGGGCAGTCTTACCATCTTCATATTCAGTAGATTTAAAAGAATTTGAAATTAAGCCAATAGACTCTTTAAAAGCAGATGTTTTTTATGTGTATCCAACATTAAATACTTCTAAAGAAGACGTGCGTTGGAATGCTCCAATAGCAGATGTAGAACAACAATATAAAGTTTTAAATAAAGTAGTTTTACTTCAAGCTTCAGCTTTTATAACTTCGGGTAAATTGTATGTGCCTTATTATAGGCAGGCACATTTAAGATCTTACAGTATGTTAGAAAAAGGAGGAAAAAAAGCGTTGTTACTTGCGTATTCAGATGTTAAAAAAGCCTTTGAAGTGTATCTGAAAAAGTATAATAATGGCAGGCCAATTATTATTGCAAGTCATAGTCAAGGTTCTACGCATACTAAATTTTTATTACGGGATTTTTTCGATGACAAGCCTTTACAGCAAAAGCTAATTGCAGCATATGTTGTTGGTACCGTGATGAAGCCTACTTTATTTAAAACCATAAAACCAATGATAAAGCCTAATGAAACAGGTGGTGTCCTTGGTTGGAATACTTTTAAAAAAGGGAGTTATCCAAAGATAAAAGATAAATTTAAAGGTAGCATAACCTCCAATCCTGTTGCATGGGATACCACAAAAACTACAGCGCTGTATCAACACAAAGGTTTTTTGTATTCAAATAAAAAAATTTACAAAAGAGCCTTAAAAGTAGAAATTATAGATGGTTTGGTTTGGAGTACAAATCCTATATTTCCAATGCGTTTATTCATGTCTTTCATGAAAAATTACCATGTTGGAGATATCAATCTTTTTTGGCAAGATGTGCGAGAAAATGCAGAACTAAGAACCCGAACTTGGCTTGAAAAAAATTAACTTAGTTTTACTTTTAACGCTGCCACAACACTCTTACTATTTCCTATAAAAATTTCATTATCAACAATAAAAACAGGACGTTTTAAAAAAGTATATTCTTCTAATAGATATTGTTTATAATTCGTTTCAGAAATAGTCTTACTTTTTAAATCAAGAGATTTACAGAGTCGTGCACGTTTGTTAAAGAGGTTCTCGTAACTACCAGAAAGCGCATACATTTCTGCTAATTGTGCATCATTTATAGGGTTCGATTTTATCTCTTGCAGTTTAAAACCATCAGTGTTTACCTCCTTTAAAATGCGCTTACAAGTATCACAAGTTTGTAAAAAATAGACTTTTCTCATATGAATCAATTATATTTGTTTTATCAAAAATAATCATAAAAATGAAGATACAATTCGATGTTTTAAGAATCTCTAGAGATTTAGTAATAAAAGAATTAGAGGGTTTAACTTTAGATCAAATTCATGCAGTCCCTGCTGGGTTTAAAAATAGTATTGCATGGAATGTAGCTCATCTAGTAGTTACACAACAATTATTACATTACAAATTATCTGACCTAAATTGTTTATGTCCAGATGAATTAATAGAAGGATATAAGAAAGGAACAGTGCCAGGAAAAGACTTTACAGAAGGAGAGTTTGATGAGGTAAAAGACTTATTTTTAGGCTTACCAAATACGTTGCAAGAAGATTTTGAAGCAGGTATTTTTGAAAATTATATTACATATCCAACAAGTACTGGTTTAAACTTAGACAGTATAGAAACTGCTTTAGTATTTAATAATTATCATGAAGGTATTCATTACGGAATTATAAGGTCTATTAAGAAATTTTTGTAGAAGCTATTTATAGTTTTCTGTTTTTATTAGTTCCTCATTTTTTTTTACTGTAATATAAAAGAGCTTTTTTTGTCAATTTCGATTACTTTAAATTAGCTAAGAGGTTCTACTTATAGAGTTTTTAAGGCATAAAAAATAGTCTAATAAATGAAATTTAATACCAAAACTATTCACGGAGGTCAAAAACCAGAACTTACTACAGGCGCTATAATGCCACCTGTTTTCATGACTTCAACATATGCGCACTCAAGTCCTGGAGAACCGCAAGAATATGAGTATTCAAGAGGAGGAAACCCAACAAGAACTGCACTTGAAAATAGTTTTGCGGCAATAGAAAATGGAACACATGGTTTTGCATTTTCATCTGGTATGGCTGCTATAGATTGTGTTTTAAGAACACTAAAGCCAGGAGACGAGGTAATAGCTGGAGACGATTTGTATGGCGGAACATATAGAATGTTTACAGGATTGTTTGAGAAATACGGATTAGAATTTACATATGTAGATATGGATGATGTTACGAATGTAACACATGCAATTACAAGGAAAACGAAATTGATTTGGATAGAGACACCTACGAATCCGTTAATGAAAATTGCAGATATTGAAGTAATTTGTTCTGCTGTCAAAGAAGTAAACGATACCGTTTTAATTGCAGTAGATAATACATTTGCAACACCCTATTTGCAAAGACCATTAGATTTAGGTGCAGATATTGTAATGCATTCTGCAACAAAATATTTAGGAGGTCATTCAGATTTAGTAATGGGTGCATTAATTGTAAAAGATGCAAATTTAGCCAAAGAAGTCCATTTTATTCAGTTTGCCGCCGGAGCAATTGCGAGCCCAATGGATTCTTTTTTAGCTTTAAGAGGTATAAAAACATTACATATTAGAATGCAACGTCATTGTGAAAATGGTCGTGCAGTTGCTAATTTCCTAAAAAAACACTCCAAGGTTGGTGCCGTTTATTATCCGGGTTTAGAAGATCACCCGAGTTATGCAATTGCTAAAAAGCAAATGAAAGATTTTGGGGGTATGGTTTCATTTAGTTTAAAAGATAATAGTAAAGAAGCAACTTTTAAATTTTTAGAAAACACAAATATTTTTACGTTGGCAGAATCTTTAGGTGGTGTAGAAAGTTTAGTCAATCATCCAGTAACAATGTCACACGCTTCCATACCAGAAAAAGAGCGTTTAAAAATAGGAATTACAGATGCATTAATTCGTTTGAGTGTAGGTATAGAAGACGCAGAAGATATATTAGCAGATTTAGATTATGCTCTAAATTTATAAAAAGCTTTTAAAACTAAAATAACCCATTTATTTGAGAATCTATTCTGTCTATAATGTAACCTAAATCTTCTTGATTTGTTACGAAATCTAAATTATCTACGTCAATTACTAAGAGTTTTCCTTTTTTGTAAGTAGAAATCCACGCTTCGTAACGTTCGTTTAACCTACTTAAATAATCAATAGAAATAGAGTTTTCATATTCTCTACCACGTTTGTGAATTTGCCCTACTAAGGTGGAGATGTCTGCGCGCAAGTAAATTAATAAATCTGGTGGTTTTACTAAATTTTCCATTAATTCAAATAAAGAACTATAGTTGTTATAATCTCTATTTGTCATTAAGCCCATTGCGTGCAAGTTAGGTGCAAAAATTCGTGCATCTTCATAAATAGTCCTATCCTGAACAATGTTTTTCCCAGATTCTCGTAATTCTAAAATCTGTCTAAAACGACTATTTAAAAAATATACTTGTAAATTAAATGACCAACGCTCCATCTCTGTATAAAAATCATCTAAATAAGGATTTTCGTCTACAGACTCATAATGAGGTTTCCATTTGTAATGTTTGGCTAAAAGTTTGGTTAACGTGGTTTTACCAGCGCCAATATTTCCTGCAATTGCAACGTGCATATATTAATTGTATAAGATTAATGAAGGGATGCTAAAGGTAAACAAAATTTATAATTTGAAAAGTAATTAGCAAATCAATTTATAACCAAAACCTCGAATATTTATAATCTGAATATTTGTGTCTTTTTTTAATTTCTTTCTGAGCTTACTAATAAAAACATCCATACTTCTTGCGTTAAAGAAATCATCATTTCCCCATAGTTTGTTTAATATAAAAGTTCTGTCTAGAATTTCATTCTTTTTTTCAAACAGATGAAAGAGTAGTTGTGCCTCTCGATGCGTAAGTTGCTGAATTTCTAATGAATTTTCAAGTGTTTGCTTGGTTGAGTTAAATGAGTAATTTCCTATTTTAATAGCGTCAACATTAGTTTTAGTTTCTATTCTATTTAACAAAGATTTAATTCTCACAATTAACTCTTCCATAGAAAAAGGTTTTTTTAAATAATCATTACCTCCATTATTAAAACCTTCCAATACATCTGAAGTTTGCGATTTTGCTGTTAAAAATATAATAGGAGTTCTTTTATTTTCTTGCCGTATTTCTTTCGCTAAAGTAAATCCGTCTTTTTTAGGCATCATTACATCTAAGACCAAAATATCAGGTTTTTCTTTTCTGTAAACCTCAAAAGCTTCTTCACCATTTTTTGTATGAAAAACAGTGAAATTTCTAGTTTCTAAACTCTCTTTTACAATCATTCCTAAACTCGCTTCATCCTCAGCTAAGAGTACTTTTATCTTACTCATTTGGAATTGTTATTTTAAAAATAGTTTTGCTTTTATCTGACGTTAGTCCAATGACTCCTTCATGTTTTTCGATGATTTTTTTACAGTAATACAATCCAATTCCAAATCCTTTTACATCATGTGTATTTCCTTTTGGAACGCGATAAAACTTGTCAAAAATCTTTTCTTTCTGATTTTTTTCAATACCATTCCCGTCATCTACAACTGTAATTTCTATTGTGTTTAAAACTGAACTTATATTCATTTCTATTTGATTTCCTCCATACTTTACAGCATTATCAATCAAATTAGAAATCACGTTTTCGAAGTGAAAAACATCAACATTTGCATAGCAAGGTTGCAAGGTTGTAGAAAATGAAAGTTCTTTTTTATGGGCTAATATTTGATGTTTATAAACCACTTTTTCTGCAATATCAACGATATCAACAGTTTCTTTTTTTAGCACTAATTGTTCACTATCTAACATAGCCGTTTCTAGAAGTTTCTCAACCATTTGATGTAATTTATTTATCTGAATAGAGGACATTGAAAGGTATTTACTCGTCTTTTCTGGATCTTCTAAGACATTAAAATTTTTAATTGCCTCAATAGCTGCAGAAATAGTAGCAATAGGTGTTTTAAATTCATGCGTTATATTACTGATTAAATCATTTTTAATAGCTGCTAATTCCTTTTGTTGATTAATGATTTTTAAAAGGTAAAATAAACTAGAAATTACAGCTAAAGATAATAATAGGGATAAGAAAATTCCGAAAGAACTTCTTTTTAAAGCTACTATACTCGGGTTATCATAAACTAATTTGAAAGCTTCATTATCTTTTACAAAAGTAGATTTAGATCGAAGAGAATTTTTTTCAGTAGCTAATAAACTGTCTTTCGTTTGATGAAAAAGGGTATCGTTTTTTAAATGATGAAAGCTTGTTGTTAGTTCGATTCCTTTTTTTTGTAGTTGCTTTTCTATCAGAGAATCTATTTTTTCATACTCTACAGATTGATCTAAGAATGAGATAAAAATAGGTTTTAGATTTTTAATTAATTTTAAGCTATCTGCCGCTTTTTTGCCCCTAAAATATTGATCAAACATTATCTGGTCTCCGTCGGGATTTAAGTTAAAACCTTTTTTCTTATCGATAATTAGGTTTAATACTTCACCGGAGTCTTTTTTTTTGTTATTTAATGAATCTAAATCTAAATCTAAATCGGAATTGAATTCTATGACAAAGTCTTTTGCCGAACTCATCATAGAATCTATTTTTTCTTTAGACAAATTTTCATTAAAAGTGAATTTGAGGTTGTTTAGAGTTACTCTCGGTTTTTCTTTCTCAGAATTATTTATTTTTTCTCTATTTAAAACATTTCCAATAGACTTGCTCTTATATGATTTCTCTTTAATTAAACTAAGCGGGTTTTTAAAAATAGCAACAGAATTACTATTGTTATTAATAATAGTAAAAAAGTCACTTTTTGCAAGAGAAGAATAATATTCTTCTACAGCATTGTCTAGACTTAATTGAATTTCGTTTGTTACTTGTCGCTTATTTTCTTCGTAATTTTTATAATTCCAATAGAATTGTACACCAATAGTCGCTATTATGGTAGCTGTTATTAAGTAAAAAAGCCATTGATATTTTTGGGTATTCATACTTCAAAGATAGTTCGTTAATATTATAATACGATGGGGTTAACATTCATTAACACTTGTTAACTAAGTAAAATCCATCTAAGGCTCATCTTTGTTCGAAATTTAAAATAAAGAATTATGATTAAATTATTAACAACATTAATTTTATTTTGCTCATTGATTATTAATGGACAAAATTTTACAGGAAAAGCTATTTATAAAACAAGCATTAAATCTTCTTTTTCGTTTGATGAAGATGAAAATTCTACGATGTCTGATGATATGAAAAAACAACTTCAGGCACAACTGCATAAAATGAATCAAAAAACGTTTATTTTAAATTTTGATCAAAAAACTTCATCATATAAAGAAGAAATAATATTAGATGTCCCAAAACCTCAAGTTGGAGGAGGAGACATTGTAATGATGTCTTTTGGTGGTTCTGGAAATGCTAGTGTCTATTTTAAAAATATTAAGGAGAAACGTTTTTCGAATCAAACAGAAATTATGGGAAAACGCTTTTTAGTAAAAGACAAACTTCCGGAATACAAATGGGAATTATCATCTGAAACAAAAAATATTGGAAATTATACTTGTTATAAAGCTACATTTACAGAAGAAGTAGAAAACATACAGATGACGTTTGATAATGGTGAAGCTAAAGAAGAAAAAAGAAAGAAACAATTATTACTACTGCTTGGTATACACCGCAGATTTCTGTGGCTAATGGACCAGGAAATTATCAAGGTTTACCTGGTTTAATATTAGAAATAAATGATGGTAAGAAAATAATTGTTTGTACAGAAATTATATTAAAGCCTTTTGAAAAAA
>FUWD013016224.1_pt1 | contig 28800 bp, 30 predicted proteins | sample 1063281 | NCBI WGS metagenome assembly FUWD01 (sample SAMEA79048168, study PRJEB19326) | metagenome | biome: marine | reverse complement strand
TTTTAAAGCCTATCTTCTCATTTCGCAAGTCCGAAATCACTCTAAGTCCTTGTTTTTTTAACTTTTTCTCAACATTAGCAACAAAATCGTGTTGTTTTTCAGAAATATTTAAAATAACCGCTTGGATTGGCGCCAACCAAGATGGAAACGCACCTTCATAATGTTCAATCAAAATACCCACAAATCTTTCTAGCGATCCTACAATTGCACGGTGCAACATAACTGGCGTTTGTTTAGAATTATCTTCAGCAATGTAATGCGCATCAAGGCGCTCTGGCATTGAAAAATCAACCTGTAACGTGCCACATTGCCACTCACGATCTAGGCAGTCTTTGAGCACAAATTCAATTTTCGGGCCATAGAACGCTCCTTCGCCTTCTTGCAATTCCCACTTAATGCCTTTAGCATCCAACGCTTCTGCTAACGACGCTTCTGCACGATCCCACACCTCGTCCGAACCCACACGCTTCTCAGGGCGAGTAGAAAGCTTAATGTCAACATTTTCAAAACCAAAATTCTTGTAAACATCAAAGGTTAAATCAATAAAAGTTGAAACTTCATCTTGAATTTGATTTTCTGTACAAAAGATATGACCATCGTCTTGTACAAAATTACGCACGCGCATAATACCGTGGAGTGTGCCTGATGGCTCGTTACGGTGGCATGACCCAAACTCGGCTAAACGCAGTGGTAAATCACGGTACGATTTTAAGCCTTGATTGTAAATTTGAATGTGCGCTGGGCAGTTCATCGGCTTAACCGCATAGTCTCGATTTTCACTGCTGGTAGTAAACATCGCATCGCCAAACTTATCCCAATGGCCTGATTTTTCCCAAAGCGTTCTATCAATTAACTGTGGCGTGTGCACCTCTTTGTAATCATTATCTCTAAACACTGAACGCATGTATTGTTCAACAATTTGATACAAGGTCCAGCCTTTTTCATGCCAAAACACCATTCCTGGAGCCTCTTCTTGCATATGAAACAAATCTTGTGTTTTACCAATCTTTCGATGGTCGCGCTTTTCAGCTTCTTCTAAACGATACAAGTAGTCTTTAAGATCATCTTTACTTGCCCAAGCCGTACCATATACACGTTGTAGCATTTCATTGTTAGAATCACCGCGCCAGTATGCACCGGCTAACTTCATTAATTTAAAGGCTTTTAATTTAGCCGTTGATGGCACGTGAGGACCGCGACAAAGATCAATAAAATCACCTTGTTGATATAATGATAGTGTTTGATCTGCAGGAATCGACTCAATGATCTCAGCCTTGTAGTATTCACCCTTGTCTTTAAAAAATTGCACCGCTTCATCACGACCCATTTCACTACGCTCAATCTTAAGATTTTGCTTAACCAAGTGATTCATATTTTTTTCAATCTTGGCTAAATCACCTTCTGAAAAACCGTCTTTATAAGCAAAGTCATAAAAAAAACCGTTATCAATAACAGGGCCAATCGTGACTTGTGCGTCAGGATAAAGCATTTGTGTGGCTTGCGCTAAAAGGTGTGCAGTCGAATGACGGATAACTTCTAAACCTTCTTCGTCTTTAGCGGTGATAATTGAAACGCTTGCATCCGCCTCGATCATATAAGAAGCATCAACCATCTCGCCATTCACCTTGCCAGCCAATGTTGCTTTCGCAAGGCCAGAGCCAATTGATTTAGCCACTTCAAATACGTTAAGAGGCTGATCAAAAGATTTTTCAGTTCCGTCTGGAAGTGTAATTATTGGCATGAAAAAATCATAAAAACAAAAGGTGCTATTTTACCTTGATATAGTCAATATTTCAGTTGTTATTTAGCACAATAATCTGGCTTTCTGTGTTGGTGTGCTATAGCGATAACAAAGACATGATCCGCTTCAACAGAATACAAAATTTTATAAGGAAATTTATGCAATAAACACTTTCTGATATCACCCTTCTCAATTGACCAAGCTTATGGATAGTTTGAGATTCTAATAGATGCGCGTTTAACTTCTGCTTTAAATTCTTTACCTAAATCTGTATATTCAAGTTCATAATGATGAGTTTTTTATTTTCTATCAAAAATCTACTCATTACCTATAAACTCTAAAACCGCAACCCAACCTTAACCGCCAAGCTATCACTATAGCCTGCATCTACAGCTTCAGTACGCTCGTAGCTGATGGATGAATCCCATTCGTCCTTGGTGTACATATCCGTACCCAAAACAAACTTCCAGTTGGAATCGGCTTTGTTGTCTAATTGTAATTGGTAGTTAGTGATCTCATTGTTGTAATGCATATTAACCGTGGAGCTGCCACTCACATCTGCGCCATATTCAAACTGCATAAACGGCCTGATATTGCCGTTGTGTATTGGAATTAGATAGTCTACATCCAGTCCCAATGATAATACAGTTGAGTCAATAGTTTGTTCGCCGTAGGTAAGTGCCGTATTACCACCTGTTTCTGAGTAACCATCATACCAAGTACGTGAGGCATGTATCTTGCCATAAGGCGATAAAGAGAAACTACCAACACCGATGGTTTCCTTTTGTACTTTAATAGATGTGAAGAACTGATTAGCGTTGTGAGAACCTGTTAATGTGTCTGATCCATCTATACGAGTCTTATCTACTTTGATATGACCATAGCCCATCATTGCTTGTGCCAGTGCTTTATCCTCTTCTCTGATAACACCATAAGCTGACAAGCTGTAACTATCAGCATCAACCGTAGAACTGTTGGTAGTATCGGCATCACTCTTACCAATGCCTAGTACCACACCAATGATATGACCACTGGAGTTTGGATTTACATCTGGATTGTTATCTTTAATAATTCTATCAAAGCCTAGTGAAAGATTCTGAGTCTGTGAATCTTGCTCTGACGAAGTATCTGTCTTGTAGGTTTTACCCACAGTAATGCGCCCTTCAGTCCAAACGTTCCAGTCACCCATTACACTACCACTTGTAGCGTTGAGTACTTTACCAATGGTATCTTCCACGTACTTTAGCAAACTCATTATAGCAACACTGGTTAAACCCTCTTTAGTGTCATGCGTCATTGCAGTTGCTTCTGGTGCTTCACGTCTATGTTATTACGATGAGCTTACAACTCATACTAGGTCTACTACTGGGTTAACCGTGAGCATGGTTCATTTTTAAATCTCAAAAAGGAAATTTATTACCGCCACCCATGCCTGGTAGTTTCATCTTTGATAAGTCCGGCATGCCGGCAGGTGCTTGTCCGCCTTCTTGCATTTGATTCATTTTAGCCATCATTTTTTTCATTTTTCCGCCGCCCATTTTTTTCATTTGCTTTTGCATTTTTTCAAATTGCTTAAGTAGTTTGTTAACAGCTTGAGGGTTAGTACCAGATCCTCTAGCGATACGGTTTTTACGTGAGCCTTTGATTAGCTTAATATGTGAGCGCTCTTTAGGTGTCATTGAATTGATAATAGCGACCATTCTTTTAGTATCAGTACCACCCATCATTTGATTTTTAACACTTTGAGGAATTTGACCCATACCTGGCAGCTTGTCCATCAAAGCCTCCATGCCACCCATTTGCTCCATCTGCATAAGTTGATCACGCATATCTTCCAAGTCAAACTGACCTTTGGCCATTTTCTTGGAAGATTTTTCTGCTTTTTTGTGATCAACTTTACGAGAGATTTCTTCTACTAGTGATAATACGTCGCCCATACCGAGCAAACGTGAAACTACACGATCAGGGTGAAATGGTTCTAGTGCATCAATTTTTTCACCGACACCTAAAAACTTAATTGGCTTGCCAGTAATATGACGAACAGAAAGTGCTGCACCACCTCGCGCATCACCATCAGTTTTGGTTAGGATGACACCGGTGAGTGGTAATGCATCAGCAAAGGCTTTGGCTGTGTGAGCAGCATCTTGACCCGTCATTGAATCGACTACAAATAGTGTTTCAATCGGATTGACTTTCTTTTGCAGGGCTTTGATCTCGCCCATCATGGCTTCGTCTACGTGTAAACGACCCGCGGTATCCACCAACAACACATCAAAAAATTGTTTTTGTGCATGCTTCTTAGCGCTAGCGACGATTTTTTCTGGCTTGTCATTAATCGTTGATGGGTAAAAATCTACACCAACTTGGCCTGCCAATACTTCTAACTGTTTAATGGCTGCGGGGCGGTAAACATCCGCACTCACTACCAATACTTTTTTGTTTTCACGCTCTTTTAAATAACGCGCTAATTTGGCGATAGAAGTAGTTTTACCTGCACCTTGCAAGCCAGCTACCATGACTACGGCTGGTGGTTGTGTTTTTAAATCTAGCGATTCGTTTTCACCGCCAATAATATCGGTAAGCTCTATTTCAACCAGCTTAATAAAGGCTTGGGATGGATTTAAACCTTCGCCAACCTTAAGGCCCGATGCCTTGGCTTGTACTCGATCAAGAAACACCTTAATAACCTCAAGTGCAACATCGGCTTCTAATAACGAACGACGTACCTCACGAATCGCCTCTTTAATATTAGATTCAGATAATTTATGCTTACCTTGTAATACTTTAAAACTATTGGAAAGTCGATCGGTTAAATTATCAAACATTTTTTAAACAAATATAACTAAAGTATCGTATTATAGTGTTTTTGTATTAATCATAGTTACTGATGCTTTTATCTTATCTTGCCATTGTTGCTTATCTGGCCGCTGCACTACTATTAGCGCGTTATTTCACCAAAAATGAAACCCAACATAGGTATCAACAAACCACATCGCTTTTAATCAGTTTTGCGATTATTGCTCAAGCGCTTGGATTCACCAATTTTTGGAGTGATGAACTCTCAGGTATAGTATTTGGTCTGGCCAATAGCGCCTCTTTTGTGGCATGGTTAATCGCTATTTTATTGTTCCTATCATCAATTTCTAAGCCAGTACACGTACTGGGTATTTTGGTTTACCCATTGACCGCCATTACTCTAATCTTTAGCATTTCTTTTCCAGATACAACCACCAAGGTTATCCCAATGAGCCTTGCCTCACATGTGTTTTTATCGATTACAGCCTATGCCTTGCTTGCACTTGCTGTGTGCCAATCAGTCCTGCTAAAAATTCAAGAACAGCATTTACACGCTCGAAAAATTAATGGCTTTATTAATAAACTGCCACCACTACAAACCATGGAACGATTACTGTTTCAAAGTCTTAGAATTGGCTTTTATTTACTAACCTTATCGCTCGCTACTGGCTTTATTTTTATTGACGATTTATTTGCTCAGCATTTGATTCACAAAACTGTTCTTTCTTTGGTTGCTTGGATTATTTTTGCTGTACTTATCTTTGGTAGGCAGCTCTTTGGCTGGCGCGGTAAGCAAGCCATTACCGCTATACAAGTCGGTTTTGCAATTTTGGTGTTGGCTTATTTCGGCTCTAAATTTGTTTTAGAAAGGCTACTTTCTTAAGTTAATAAGCAGTAGTTTTTATTCAGATTATTAGCAAAAACGATAGATTTTGCTGAATTGGATTTTTTATCTTTTGCTCATAGTAAAGCTATGGGCGAAAGATAAAAACTTTCAAGTTGGCGAAAGCTGGTGTTTTAATCGATGTGTAAGACAGCTAGGAACGCCTCTTGTGGAATATCCACTCGCCCTACGCTACGCATGCGTTTTTTACCTTTTTTCTGCTTATCGAGCAATTTTCGCTTACGAGAAACATCGCCACCATAACACTTAGCCGTTACATTCTTTCTAAGTGCTTTCACATTTGCTCGTGAAATAATCTTAACGCCAATGCAAGCCTGAATAGCTACATCAAACATTTGACGTGGAATTAGCTCTTTCATCTTTTCAGCAATCTCTCGTCCTTTGCGCACTGAATCATCTCGGTGAATAATCAGTGCTAAAGCGTCTACCGGTTCACCATTAATCATAATATCGAGGCGAATCAAATCTGATTCTTGATAACGCTCAAACTGATAATCCATGGATGCAAAACCACGTGATACTGATTTGAGTCGATCAAAGAAATCCAGTACAACTTCATTCAGTGGTAACTCATAAATCAATTGAACCTGTCTACCCATATAAGTCAGGCTTTTTTGCACACCACGTTTTTCAACACACAAACTGATCACTGCACCAACAAACTCATCTGTAACCAAAATATTGGCAGTAATAATCGGCTCTCTAAATTCAGCAATCGATTGATTAGATGGCATTTTTGAGGGACTATCTACATGGTGAAGATTGCCTTTGGAGTCTAAAATTTCATAAATTACCGTTGGGGCAGTGGTAATTAAATCAAGATCATACTCGCGCTCTAAACGCTCTTGCACAATCTCCATGTGCAACAAACCCAAGAAACCGATACGGAAACCAAAACCTAGCGCATCTGAATTCTCAGGCTCGTATTGCAATGCCGCATCATTTAATCTTAATTTTGCTAAAGCATCGCGAAATTTTTCATAATCCTCACCTGAGATTGGAAACAAACCTGCAAACACTCTAGGCTGTACCGGTTTAAACCCTTCGAGTGGCTCAGTCACTGGATTTTTAGCGCCCGTAATCGTATCACCTACTGGCGCACCATCAATGTTTTTAATACTAGCAATGAGAAAACCAACTTCACCCGCTTTAAGGCTTTCAGTTTTAGTACGTTTAGGGGTAAACACCCCTACTTCATCAACCAAATGCTCATTACCATTTGAGAAAATTTTAATCTTAGTTTTGGCTTTAATTTCTCCGTCAATCACACGAATGAGTGATACCACGCCTAAATAATTATCAAACCAAGAGTCGATAATCAACGCCTTAATGGGTGCATCAACCTTACCCTCAGGTGCAGGGATTTTTTCAACAATTTGCTCTAATATGTCTTCGATACCAATGCCAGATTTTGCACTAGCATGTACGGCATCATGGGCTTCAACGCCAATCACATCTTCAATTTCGTCCACCACACGCTCAGGATCAGCGGCTGGTAAATCAATCTTATTAAGTACTGGCACCACTTCCAAACCTTGATCAAGTGCGGTATAACAGTTGGCTACCGTTTGCGCTTCAACGCCTTGAGAGGCGTCCACAATCAATAGCGCCCCTTCGCAAGCTGAGAGTGAACGCGACACTTCGTAGGAAAAATCAACATGACCAGGTGTATCAATAAAATTCAGTTGGTAAGTTTCTCCATTTTTGGCCTCATAATCCAAAGTAACACTTTGAGATTTAATGGTAATGCCACGCTCTTTTTCAATATCCATCGAATCCAGCACTTGGGACGACATTTCTCGATCACTTAAACCACCACAAAACTGAATAAAACGATCAGCAATGGTGGATTTACCATGATCAATATGGGCAATAATGGAAAAATTACGGATATTCTTCATCTAAGTGATAAAATGAGCTTTTTAAACACGCCATTATACAAGCAATGAATAAAGTTCAACCAATTACCTGTGCCGCTACAAGCGATTTAGAAGTCAGTATTCCTGATACCCAAGGTCGCAATATTGTTTTATATTTCTACCCGAAGGATGCAACCTCTGGCTGTACGACTGAAGGGCAAGACTTTAGAGATAACCACCAAGCTTTCATCGATACCAATACGGTTATTTATGGCGTGAGTCGTGACAGTTTAAAATCTCATGAAAATTTCAAAGCAAAACAAAACTTTCCTTTTGAACTTATCTCAGATCCAGAAGAAACCTTGTGTAATACCTTTGGTGTGATTCAAGAAAAAATGAATTATGGAAAAAAATACATGGGCATTGTTCGCTCTACTTTTTTAATTAACGCTGATGGTGATATTATTAAAGCTTGGGATAAGGTTAGAGTCAAAGGCCATGTTGACGAGGTACTGGAGACTGTGCAGGCACTATGAGTAACGTAGATTTTGAAGAAGTTGACAAGTTTACTGCACTGGCCTCACGCTGGTGGGACAAAAATTCTGAATTCAAACCTCTGCACGACATCAATCCCTTACGCCTAAACTACATTAAAGAGCATTGTGGCGGAAGTTTAAAAAATAAAAAAATCTTAGACGTGGGTTGTGGTGGTGGTATTCTCAGTGAATCCATGGCGCTCGAAGGAGCAAGTGTAACCGGTATTGACATGGCCGAAGCTGGGCTTGAAGTGGCTAAACTTCATCTGTTAGAATCAGGCTTGGATGTAGACTATCAAAAAATCCCAGTTGAAGAATTAGCCGAAAAACATGCCGGTGAATTCGACGTGGTGACTTGCTTAGAAATGTTAGAACATGTACCCGATCCAAGCTCAATCATTAAAGCTTGTGCCAAGTTAGTTAAACCGGGTGGGCAAGTATTTTTCTCTACTATTAATCGTAATCCAAAGTCTTATTTATTTGCCATTATTGGTGCTGAATACGTACTCAAACTATTACCCCAAGGTACGCATGATTGGGATAAATTCATTCAACCAAGTGAAATGGATGAATGGGCTAGGCACGCTGGATTATCACTTAAAACCATGATAGGAATGACTTACAACCCATTTACTAAAGTCTATAAATTAGAGCATGATGTGAGCGTTAACTACCTTTGTTTCTACGTTAGGTAGATCGCCTCCCCAGTCTATATTATTGACTTATGATATAGATTAAGGTATAATGTTAACCGTTATGAAAAAAATACTTACAATGATGTTGTTAATGGCAACTTTTTCGGCAAAAGCACTGTCTCCAAACGAGATGCTGGTAATTGTTGGCGCGGTTAAATACTACAATGAAAATTGTTCAGGCCTTACTCAGGCAGGTATTGAAAAAATGAATAAAGGGCTTAAAAGATTTGACATGAATAAAACCCCGCTGCCTGTTCTAGAGCGAAATTCAATGGCAATATCTGGCTATAAAACTGCACAAAAATTTGGTTGTGCCGGCACCAAACAACAAGCACAAAAAGCAGGGTACGGTCAATACATCAATTAATCGTTACTCTAAAGAGTTTTCCAATACTACAAAAGCCACAGCGTTGTACTTTTCGTCCGACAAGCTCAAATGTGCGTGCTTAATATTTTTATCCAGCAGGTACAAACGTAATTTTTCACTTGGAATAAAATAAGGCTTACCTTCTTCATTGTTACGAACGGTTAAATCCTGAAAACTAACAATTCTTCCAATGCCCGTACCTAAAGCTTTTGCAAAGGCCTCTTTAGCAGCAAAACGCTTGGCACAATAAGAGGCGCTGTTGCCTTTGTTTGCAAACAAAGCCTGTTCATGCTCGCTCAATACACGCCTAACAAACCCATCTCTATTTTTGTTTAAGATGTGCTCAACACGCTCAATATTAATAATATCTGTACCCACGCCGTAAATCATCCTTTTATACTCCCTTGCTGGGTGCGAACCTTAAGTATTAAATCTTTCATTTCACGAGTGGCATTCTCAAGACCAACAAATACCGCTCTGGCAATAATTGAATGGCCAATATTCAGCTCAACAATCTCAGGTAATTTAGCGATTTCTGCAGTGTTCTCCATAGTTAAACCATGGCCAGCATTCACCTGCAAACCAATCGAGTGCGCGTAAGTTGCCATGGCTTTAATGCGCTCAAACTCTGCTTTTTGCTCATCACCCATTGCATCGGCATAATGCCCTGTGTGCAGTTCAATCACCGGTGCGCCACATTGTTTGGCTGCATCGATTTGATCCTTTTGAGCATCGATGAATAATGATACAATTACTTTTGATTCAGCTAATTTCGCACAAACATCAGTCATTCTGGATATTTTAGAGGCAACATCCAAACCACCTTCAGTTGTTAATTCTTCACGTTTTTCTGGCACCAAACAACAATCCTGTGGTTTGATTCTACTGGCAATATTCACCATTTCATCAGTCGCTGCCATTTCTAAATTCATTTTAGTGGTGAGCTGATCACGCAAAATTTCAACATCTAAATCTTGAATATGGCGTCTGTCTTCACGCAAGTGCAGGGTAATGCTATCAGCACCTGATTGTTCGCACAATAATGCCCCTTCAATAGGCGACGGGTAGTTAGTGCCACGTGCTTGGCGAATAGTGGCAATATGGTCAATATTAACGCCTAAATAAATACTCATAATTTGTTCATTGTTTGGTAAAAAATAAAGATCGACTCTTTAACGGTTTGTTGCCCAACAGCGGATTCAAGCGCTGCCTGTTTAGATCTCTACAAGCTTTTAATTGCTCTAAATTCGGTCTATTTTCAACATCCCCTGCCGACAACTGATGCAGTAATTTTCCCGATATTTTACCAGTGGAACTTTGTGAAAAACCAGCTTGCTGTTGATATTCATAAGAACTATTTTGACTAATCTCGTTACCATTAACATCAACAACAAAATCGACAGCATAACCCAGCTCAGCAAGTAAATTATTTTCAAACATTCTGAGTAACCAGTGCCGAGAATCTTGCTTCAAACTACCCACTTGATTCACAAATTTCTTGTAAATTTCAAACAACTCAACATGAGGGTCTTGCTCTTGCAACAAACGTGAAATTAACTCGTTCACATACATGCTCAATATCAGCGCCTCACTTTTTAAATGCCTAGGTACGTCATCCACCTCCCAATTGGTCAGTGTTTTTAACTCACCCTTTCCAACAAAACTAATGTTTAAACATTGGAACATTTGAATGTTGGTTTTGGACTTTCGAATGCCTTTGGCAATTAAACGAATCTTGCCGTGTTCTTTGGTCAAAAAATCCAACAGTAAAGAACTGTCTTTATAGGCCCTTCGATGAATTAAAAAAGCAGGGGTTAAATCAACTTTAGTCATACCCTAGTGAAGCCAGTGCACGTTTATCGTCCGACCAACCAGTGGAAACTTTAACCCACAATTGTAAGAATACTTTTCTGTCTAAAAATCCCTCAATGCTTTTGCGTGCTTCTGTGCCGATTAACTTTAGCATTTCACCCTTATAACCAATAACAATGTTTTTTTGTGAAGCCTTATCCACATAAATACGCGCAGCAATGCGTTGCATCTTGCCATCGAGCTCGTATTTCTCGATTTCAACGGTCAAATCGTAAGGCAGTTCATCTTCCAAATGACGCATGAGCTTTTCTCGAATAAACTCAGCCACCACAAATTTTTCAGATCGATCAGTAATAAAATCTGGATCGAAAATCATTTCCTGCTCTGGTAAATGTTTTAAGATCAATTCTCTTAATGCTTGAGTGTCTCGCTTCTTAAATGCCGACAAAGGAAACAATTCCGTTGGTTGGTATTTAGTGGCTATTTTTTCTAAAAATGGCAACACCTCTTGTGCAGATCTTAATTTATCGATTTTATTAATGCATAAAATCACCGGCACGTCTACTTGCTCAATATGCTCCAACACGCGCGAATCTTCTTTGGTCCATTTATCCGATTCAACCAACCAAAGAATCATATCAACGTCCCTAATACTAGAACTGGCTGCTTTATTCATGTACGAATTAATGGCTTTTTTATTGCCAATATGAATACCTGGTGTATCCACAAAAACCATTTGATAATTATCGGCAGTGTCAATCGCGTGAATACGATGACGTGTGGTTTGTGGACGATGTGAAGTAATGGATAGCTTTTGCCCAATAAGCTCATTAATTAAAGTTGATTTACCTACATTAGGGCGACCAACCACAGCAATGAATCCAGCTTTAAAATTCATGATGCGCTCAACCTATCCAATAAAGCCTGGGCACAAGATTGCTCAGCTCTCTTGATGCTGGTGGCTTTTTGTTTAACTTTCATATTTTGGTCTTGCAAAGAGCAGTTAATGGTAAATACCGCATTATGGTCTTTTCCCACGGTTTTGATCAGCTCATACTTTGGCAAAGCATTGCCACGCTTTTGCAAATACTCCTGCAACTGAGTTTTAAAATCTTTCAATGAATCGTTCGGATTAATGATATCCAGTCGTTCTTTGTACAACTTCAAAATAACCGTGTTCACCGTATCAAAATCAGAGTCCAAAAAAACCGCGCCAAAAATAGCCTCAACCACATCCGCCTGAATGGATTCACGCCTAAAACCGCCACTTTTTAACTCTCCAGAACCCAAAATCAAAATATTGGATAAATCTAATGTGCTGGCTAGTTGTGCTAGTGTTTGCCCTCTGACTAAATGCGATCGTAATCTTGACAGCTTGCCCTCATCAACATGAGTAAAACGCTTATAAAGTTCACGAGAAATTACCAAACCTAAAATACTATCGCCTAAAAACTCTAAACGCTCATTATTATTCTTACCAACACTACGATGAGTAAGCGCTAATTTCAATAAAGAAATATCTTTAAACTGATAATCTATTTTTTGCTCAAGTTTTTTCATTAAAATTAAAATCTATGTTTTGGCAAGAAGACCCTAAAGAACAACATTTTACTCTGCCTGAAGATGTGCAGGATGCCGTGTTTAATATTCACTGCAAAATCTTACCCATTGATCACGCTTATTTACTCTGCAAAGCACTGCTTGAGCACCTTCCCTGGCTAGATGACGTAAAGGCCGGAATTCACGATATCAGCGTTGCTGATGGCAATGGTTGGCAGCAAGACCATGAATCTGGGTTTTATTACCCCTCTAAACGCTCTAAATTAAGCATTAGAGTGCCAAAAGAAAGACTAGCCGACACTCAGTTGTTGATTGGAAAAACACTTGATTTAGGCGAATATCAAATCCAAATAGTCAAAGCACATGCACCAAAATTATTAAGTGATTTAAATGCTTTATTTGCAAAACACGTCGCTTGCGATGAAAAACTCAGTGAAGAGGATTTTTTAAAAAATTCCTACAATCAGCTCCAAGCACTTGGCATCACACCTAAAAAGATGATGGCCGGTTTGGAAAGAAGCATCAAAACCCCAGATGGCACTATTCACACTCGTGCTTTAATGGTAGCCAATCTAAAAAAAATAGAGTCGGTTACCTTGCAAGAAAAAGGCATTGGTAATCATCGATTGCTTGGTTGTGGGCTATTCATTCCACAAAAAGGCATTGACGATATAACCGCTACTTGACCTAATTTTACTTTAATACTACAATAAAAACATATATCGGGGGATTTATGCGTATTTTATTTCTAATTTTTTCTTTATTGTTTTTACAGCCTTCGCTCTCAGCGCCTGAAGCCAAGGAAGGTGACTACTTGGGTGCTAAAGTCGTTGATGTGTTGCCCAATTGGTTTAAAACCACCTTTATGGATTTTTCTGAAGATCTAGAAGAGGCCACTGATGAAAACAAACATGTGATGATCTACTTTCATCAAAATGGTTGTCCTTATTGTGCCAAATTGGTTGAAGACAACTTTAGCGATAAAGCCATTGTTGCCAAATTACAGAAAGACTTTGATGTCATTGAAACCAATATGTGGGGCGATCGAGATCTGGTTGATTGGACAGGTCGTGAATTTAGTGAAAAAGAATTCTCAGCATTTATGAAAGTGCAATTCACGCCAACCACCCTGTTCTTAAATTCAAAAGGCGATGTTGTGCTTAGACTTAATGGCTACCAATCAATTGAAAAAATGCACACTGTGCTTGATTACGTATCAACTAAAAAATACCTTAATCAATCTTTTGCTAATTACGCTAACAGTCTAAAAAAAGACACGATTGGTATACTTAACAAAAACCCGTTGTTTGAATCCGGTCCGCACATGTTGGCGCGTAGCAAAACACTGCCTGCACAAAACTACCTAGCCGTGTTTTTTGAAGAGCCAAACTGCCAAGAATGCGACACTTTCCACCAAACCCTTATGCAGCTCAAACAAACCAAAGAACTGTTCAAAGGTATGCAAGTGGTACAGCTTAACGCTTTGTCAGATGAAAAACTCATCGCCCCATCAGGTAAGCGTACCACTGCTAAAGCATGGTATGAAGATCTAAAACTCACCTACAAACCAGCGGTTGTTTTCTTTGACAAACAGGGAGGGGAAATTATCCGAAAAGATGCTTTCTTTAAAGAATATCACTTCACCGGAATTATCGAATACGTTGTCACTGAAGGTTATAAACACCAATCAAGCTTTCAACGTTACCTTGAAGAGCGCTCAGATAAGCTTCGCGCCAAAGGTGTTACAGTAGATATTTGGAAATAAGTTTAATTTTAAAAATTTTACAACTTTTTATAAGAATTAAACTTTTTTCACAAATTCTGATTTAAGTTTCATGGCACCATGATCAGGGATTTTGCAATCAATGTTATGATCACCTTCACATAGGCGGATATTTTTAACTTTAGTGCCGACTTTAACGGCATTCGAAGTGCCTTTGATTTTAAGATCTTTGATAACTGTTACTGTATCACCATCAACCAGCACATTGCCGTTAGCATCCTTAACCACTTCTTCTTGCTCGATAAGATCCTCTGCTGAAAATTCATACGAACATTCAGGACAAACCAAAAGATTACCATCTTCATACACATATTCAGAGTTACATTTTGGGCAACTAGGTAAGCTCATATTTTTCCTTTATAGATAAATAATACCTGATCAGGCAAGGCCTGCTGCTCAGGAAGAAACTAAACGGTAAATGGATATTTAATAGCTGGATGATGTTCATAATCAATCAACTCAAAGTCATCCATGGTTACCCAAGTCTCAAGGTCTTCTAGGGTTTTAATGTCGGGATTAATTTTGAACTTTGGCAATGCCATTGGCTCACGTTCCACTTGTTCGTTTTTAAAAGTATCAACCTGATCTTCATACAAGTGAATGTTAGACAAATGATGGCGCATGGTTTTAGGTGTTTTGCCAGTTATTTGTGCAGTGATCAATAATAAAAATGCCACTTGAAAATGATTAAACGGCTGGCCCAGTGCAAAATCACTACTGCGCTGATAGCTCTCAATGTAGAGATTATCACCCAAAAGATTAAAATGGTGCGTGTGCATACAGGCCGGTAAACAAGCACGATGAATTAAATTAGGGTGATTAAAGGTTAGAATTTCACGCCTGTCATCCACACCTTTGGACAAATCATCGACAATCTTTTTGTATTGATCTAGTGGCTCGTCATCTTCAATGCCGGGAAATGCACGCCCTATTACACCGTAGCACAAGCCCATGTCATCTTTACCCAAACGATGAGGATTATCCAGCCAAGCTTGATTTTCATTAGCATTGGCATTCCAAGTATTACAACCAATGGAACGAAACTGTGCGGCTGATCGGTAACCACGAATATAGCCAAGCATTTCCGCAACGGCAGCTTTCCAGAATAGTTTTTTTGTGGTGATCACCGGTACCGTTCCATCACTTAAATCGTGCTCAAAAGTAGCACCAATAATGGTTAGAGTTTTTTTGCCAGTGCGTGTGTTAGTAACCCACTCACCCTCGTCTAAAATTCGTTTTCCGATGTCAATGTATGTCTTCATGTTTTTTGTTCTTTCGCCTTAAATAATAGATAAATACCCAAAACTACCATTGGTAAACTCAATAATTGCCCCATGGTTAACCAGTCAAATGCCAAGTAACCCAACTGCACATCTGGCACTCGAACAAATTCAATTATAAATCTAAAGAGGCCGTAGAAAATCAAAAATAAGGCTGAAATCGACATTAATGGTCGAGGCTTATTGGAAAACAGCCAAAGAATAATAAATAGAACTAAGCCTTCTAAAAAGGCTTCATACAGTTGTGACGGATAGCGACTCACGCCTTGGTCTTGAATGTACATACCCCATGGACTACTGGTAATCTTCCCCCAAAGCTCTCCATTGATAAAGTTACCCAAACGACCAAAGCCTAAACCCAACGGTACGAGTGGTGCAACAAAATCCATGGTGGTAAAAAAAGTTTTGTCGTACTTTCGATTAAACAGGTACATAGCCAACAATACACCTAAAAACCCACCATGGAACGACATGCCACCACCTTGGATGGAAAAAATTGACAAAGGATCGGATAAGAAATTAGGCAAGCTGTAAAACAACATGTAACCCAATCGTCCGCCAACTACTACTCCAATAGCGCCGTAGAAAATTAAATCTTCAATTTGTTGGGTATTCCAATCATCAGATTTTTTAGCCCGATAATTAGCCAATAGATAAGCGGCTAAGAAAGCCATGAGGTACATCAGCCCGTACCAGTAAATTTGAACAAAGCCTAAATCTAGCGCAATGGGATTAATGTTTGGATAAATCATTTTATAAGGTGGTGCGCTCGAGGTGATTCGAACACCCGACATTTGGCTTCGGAGGCCAACACTCTATCCAGCTGAGCTACGAGCGCATAATTTGCGAAAGTAGTTAAAGTATTTATTCTAATTATTAGCTTTCAGAGCAAAAAACTGATTGCATATTGGCAACTAACTTCAAAATTTTAGTATCTTTAACTTTGCATAAAATTTTGTTGCCATCACGCCGAGATTCAACAATGTCTTTAGTTCTAAGAATATCAATATGCTGTGAAATGTTCGATTGTGAAGACCCGACCTGTTCAACAATCTCAAGGACTGGTAATTCTGAGTCTTTAAGTGCGCATAAAATCTTTAAACGTAATGGGTGTGCCATTGCTTTTAAAGCTCTAGTTGCCTTTTCAATGTCTTCGTCTTTTTCTAGCAGTGTCATTTCACTCATGATTAGTTTCTCTTATCCCTAAATTGATTAAATTCTACCCAACATTCCGTAAATGCCATACCTTCTTACCTTGGTTATTACCATCTTCTGATAATAATTAATCAAACTATCGCTATTTAGCACGATGTCGTAAATTCTCCATTCGCCATCATTAGCTTGATGGAACATTAAATCAAGATAAATGCCGTATCGAGAATAACCAATCACTTTAAGTTGTACTGCAATATTGCCACCCACGATTGGTCTGGCAGAAATGAAGCGAAACGAAGTGGTGTTGGCTTGAGATAATCGTGCTAATAATGTGGAAACTATGTTTTTCTTTAACTTGTTTGAGAAGAACTGAACCTCAGATTCGCTTAAATTTGCATTGGTAACTAACAAAACTTCATCCGCAATGTAATCAAAGTCAAACAATGGCGCTACTTCTTGCTCGATTAAAAAACCCATCATTCGAGGGGAATAAGTTGCTGCTGCTGTTAGCTGATTAAGCTTTACAATAGCTGTTTGTATTGCCTGAGCAGGACCTTTTTCCTGTGCTTCAGTTTCGTTAGCAAATACAGCTTGTGAAATCAATAGTGTCAGTGCTAATAAAAATACATTCAATCTTCTCATTTTTTTCTCCATTATCTAAAAACAAAACCAGTAAAATCCAAAAGAACTTTGTGGATATTTCACAGTATTATATTTAAACTTTCTATAAGCAATCAATTATATTATGACTTTCTTTAATTTTTTTAAACATTCTGTCTTCTTAATACTTTTTTACTCTCTAGCCGGCGCTTTATTGCCCGCCTATGCAAAAACAGATTCTGAAAAGCAAAAACTAGAAGCTTTCTTTAAAGACCTAGAGTCTTTTACTCGCGTATTTAGCGACATCAAACAACTCTACGTTGATGATGTTGACAATAAAGAGTTGTTTGATAATGCTATTAAAGGCATGGTAACTGGCCTTGACCCACATTCAAATTATTTAGAGCCAAAAGAACAAAAAGACTTACTTGAAAGTGCTTCTGGAAAATTTGGCGGCCTTGGTATTGTCATCGGCATGAAAGATGACTCCATTCAGGTAATCTCCCCAATTGATGATACTCCAGCCTATCGTGCTGGTATTCAAGCGGGTGATTTGATTGTGAAAATTGGCGATAAGCCAGTACGTGGAATGACACTTGAAGACGGTGTTGATTTAATGCGCGGAGAACCAGAAACTGAAGTTCAACTTACCATTGTGAGAAAAAACAAAAAACCTTTTGTGGTTAACATTGTTCGAGAAATTATTACCATTACCTCAGTCAAAGGTTATTTACTGGAAGAAGACATTGGTTATATTCGTATTTCTAGTTTTCAAAACCCGACTGCTAAATTACTAAAAGAGACAGTCAATAAACTAGTTAAAGAAAATGATCGCTATCTTGAATCGCTTATTCTTGATTTAAGAAACAACCCTGGCGGTGTACTAGACAGTGCGGTAGATGTGTCTAATTTATTCATTGATAAAAAAGGTTTAGTGGTCTATACCGAAGGCAGAATCCCAAGCTCAAACCTTAAATTTAAAACAGAACCTGGCGATATTATGCTTAGCTCTCCTATTGTTGTGCTGATTAATGAAGGCTCTGCTTCAGCTGCTGAAATTGTTGCTGGCGCTTTGCAGGATCATAAGCGCGCCATTATTATGGGTGCGACATCGTTTGGTAAGGGTTCAGTACAGACCATCATCGAGCTAGAAGACGGCTACGGCCTAAAAGTAACCACGGCACGTTATTACACACCATCAGGGCGATCCATTCAGGCTAAAGGCATTGAGCCCGATATTGCCTTGAAAAATATAAGCCTTGAAAATGAAAAAGAAGAAAGTGTGATTGGCGATGCCAAAGAAAAAGATTTAAATGGTCATCTAGAAGTTGAAGATGATCCTTCTGAATTATCTTCAGAAGAAATTATAGAATCTCAAGAAAACAAAAAAGAAGAGCAAGATAAAAAAACCATTGAAAAACTTAAGAAAGATTACTTTGTGCACGAAGCTTCCAACTTGTTAAAGGCATTAACGGTTTTAAATAAGCAATAAATGGCAATCACCCTTTCTGTTGCTAATCAAAAAGGTGGTGTGGGTAAAACCACCACGGCCGTTAATTTGAGCGCCGCATTAAAGGCCATTAAAAAACGTGTACTGTTGATTGATACCGACCCTCAAGGCAATGCTACAATGGGTTGTGGAGTAGATAAGCACAATCTAGAAAACTCAATGTGTGAATTGCTTCTGGATGAATGCAGCATTAATAAAGCCATTGTGCATGCGCAAGAAGTTGGAATTGATATCCTACCTGCCAACACCGATTTAATTGCTGCTGAGGTGACACTACTGCGCCAAGAAAACTCTGAGTACAAATTAAAAACTGCCATTGAAAAAATTGCTGATCAATACGACTACATTATTATTGACTGCCCTCCTTCACTTAACATGCTTACCATTAATGCTTTTACCGCTTCTAACGGGATTATTATTCCAATGCAATGCGAATATTACGCCTTAGAAGGTTTGAGTGCATTGATGCAAACCATTGAAAAAATTAAAGCCACCACCAATCCAGAATTAGAAATTACCGGTTTGGTGCGCACTATGTTTGATAATCGTAATAATTTATCCAATGAAGTCTCTATTCAATTATTGCAATATTTTTCACACAAAGTATTTAAAACAATCATCCCTAGAAATGTAAAATTAGCTGAAGCACCGAGTTTTGGTCAAGATGCAATTAGTTATGCAAGATCATCCAAAGGGGCGATTTCATACATATCGTTAGCAAGTGAAGTATTAAGAAAAACACAATAAAACAAAGAAAATGGCAAAAACTTCAAAATTAGGGCGTGGATTAGACATATTACTGGGACAGGTTTCTTTAGAAAATCAATCTAATACTGAGAACAGCATGCAGATGTTAAGTGTGAAATCACTGCAAAGAGGTAAATTCCAACCTAGAGATGATATTGATCCTGACACACTCAACGAATTAGCCGAATCCATTACCTCACAAGGTGTGATCCAACCACTGGTTGTAAGAAAAATCACCTACGACAAGTTCGAAATCATTGCTGGTGAAAGACGTTGGAGAGCCGCTCAAATTGCAGGCCTTAGCGAAGTGCCCGTTATTGTTAGAGAAATTGACGACCAAGTTGCACTTGCCATTGGTCTGATTGAAAACATCCAGCGTGAATCACTCACACCATTAGAAGAGGCAAAAGCACTGCAACAGCTGATTGAAGATTTTAAAATGACGCATGAAGAAATATCCCATGTTGTGGGTCGCTCTCGCTCTGCGGTCAGCAACTTAATTCGCCTATTGCAATTAAACGACCCTGTTAAGCAATTGCTTGGCAATGGTGATATTGAAATGGGTCACGCACGTGCGCTATTGGCTTTAAAAGATGACGTGCAATTTGATGTGGCTAATCAAGTAGTTCAACGCTCTTTATCAGTTCGTCAAACCGAAGAGTTAGTTAAAAAAGTACTTAATCCAAAACCTAAAAAATCCACTTCAGTCGATCCACACATTGAAGAATTAATAAAGTCTTTAAGTAATAAACTGAATTCAAAAACCGAAATTAAACAAACCAATGATAAAGGGAAAATTATTATTCATTATTCATCAGCTGATGAATTGAATAACATTCTAAAGCATATTAAATAAACACCTAGCAACTAATCAAATCCACCGACTCGATCTAATTTTAAAGAGTCATCGTAATGCATCCAAATACCGAAGGCTTTACCAATAATGTATTCTTCAGGCACAAACCCCCAAAAACGGCTGTCGCTACTACGGGCGCGATTATCACCCATGACAAAATAATGCCCTTGTGGCACTTTAAGCTTAACGCCTTTAGAGTGAGCGTTTGGATCTAGCAATACATCGTGTGAATTGTCGTCAAGTAATTCACGCTTATGCTTAAATCCTGTCATGCCTGAACCGGACTCAACACCTTGATAAGTACCAAGATCCTTGTAATGAACCTTATTTCCATTTATCCTCAGATGATCAGAAGAATAACTGATTTGATCACCAGGAATACCAACCACGCGCTTAATAAAATCTGCACCATTGTATTTAGAATCTTTTTCATAATTAGGGTATCTAAACACAATAACATCACCCCTTTTAGGTTTTGAAAACTCAATAACTTTTTTATTTAAAACCGGTAAGCTGACGCCATAGTCAAACTTACTGACTAAAATAAAATCACCCGTTAACAAAGTAGGCATCATGGAATTTGAAGGAATTCTAAATGGCTCTACAATGAAGCCACGAAGTAAAAACACCAATAAAAGCACTGGGTAAAATTCAGCTGACCACTGCACCCATTTAGGGCGATGAAGGTATTTTTCACCTTTTTTGAATTTTAAAAAACAAATAAAATAAATCCACCTTCCAACAAAAGATTTTTCTTTGGCCTCTTCTGCACGACTCACAAATACCTGGTCAACAACTACAATTATAAAAGCAACCACCAAGAACAACGCCAAATAAGAGGAAACATCCCAAGCAAAAAAAGGAGAAGCATTTTCAATAGTCATAATAAAAAGATGGAAATGATAAAAAAAGTTATTATATAATATTTTAATTTTATTATTTTAATATTGGAGGAAGTTAAATGGCATTAGCTGATTTAGAAAGAGACGGTCACGGTTACCTAGTTGACCTTAATGAATGGAATGAAGACATCGCTGCAGAACTTGCAGAGGAAGAAGGAGTTAATTTAACTGCTGAGAGCTTTAAATTAATTAACTTCTTACGTGATGAGTATATTAATAATAATGCCAATCAACCCAATGAACGCAATATGGTTAAAGGCTTAAAAGGCGATTGGGATGGTAAATTAACCACTAAAGAGTTGTACGCCTTATTTCCGAAAGGCCCTGCTAAACAAGCAGGTAAAGTTGCAGGCCTACCAGAAACCAAACGTAAAGGTGGCTACTAAGCTCTAACTCAATAAAAAAGGCGCTCGTTGAGCGCCTTTTTTATGCCTGATTCTTTTTATTGAATTTCTTTGATGTTCATTCCTGCCGAATTGGCAAGGTCAACAAAATTTGGAAATGAAGTCATCACATTATCCACACCATTAATTTCAATTGGATAATCACACCTTAAAGATGCCACTGCAAAAGACATTGAAATTCGATGATCATGATGTGATTCAATCATGGCTGTTGGTTTTTTAAATACACCACCTTGGATTTTAATGCCGTCTTCTAATACTTCATTTTCAATACCTAAAATACTTAAGCCGTCCGCCATTACTTGAATGCGGTCTGATTCTTTAACACGCAACTCCTTAGCGCCCGTAAGAATGGTTTCACCTTGGGCACAACTGGCGGCGATAAATACCGCTGGAAATTCATCAATCGCCAGTGGCACAAGAGCCTCAGGAATTTGAATACCTTTAAGCTCTGATGATTGAATACGAATATCTGCCAATAATTCACCGCCAATTTCACACTCATTAGACAAGGTTAAATTAGCGCCCATGAGTTTTAAAATATCAATAACACCTGTTCTGGTTGGGTTGATATTAACCCCTGTTAATGTGATATCTGCTTGAGGTGCAATGCACGCTGCCACCATAAAAAATGCAGAAGATGAAATATCACTCGGCACTTGTATATCAGTTGCTGTTAATTCGCCACCACCAGTTAAGCACATTTGGTTGTCGTTTACACGCACCTCATAACCCAAACCTTTGAGCATACGCTCGGTGTGGTCGCGCGTTGGCGCTGGCTCTGTTACACAGGTCTTGCCTTTGGCGTACAAACCTGCCAACAAAACACAAGATTTAACCTGGGCTGATGCCACGGGCAAATCATAGTCAATACCTTTAAGACTTTGACCGCCTGTGATTTTCAAAGGTGGCTTGCCGTCATTACTGTCAATCACCGCACCCATGGCTGTTAGTGGATTAATCACCCTGCCCATTGGTCGCTTGGATAAGGATTCATCGCCTACCAGCTCACAATCAAACGCTTGCGCTGCAAGAATACCTGACATTAGGCGCATAGAGGTGCCTGAATTGCCCAAATCTAGTGGTTTGTCGGGTTTTTTTAAGCCGTTAATACCAACACCATAAATAGTAACGTTATCGCCTTCACGCTCAATTTTAACGCCCATTGCTTGAAAAGTTTTAAGCGTTGAGAGTGCATCCTCACCTTCTAAAAAACCAGTGACCTTGGTAATGCCGTTTGCTAACGAACCTAGCATGATTGAACGATGTGAAATTGACTTATCCCCTGGAACTTTAATATTTCCAAAAAATGATTGTGTGGACTTTGCAATAAAACGACTCATCGTGCTAATCCTTGATCCACTCGTCTCTTGCGGACTTGGCCTCTGAAAATAAATTTTCCAATGCGTCTGATTCATTATTTTCAATCAAACCAGACAGCTTGTCTAAAACCTGTTGATAGCCTTTAATATGTTTAACAATTTGATCCGGATTGTTAAGGCAAATATCACGCCACATAACCGCGTCACTTGAAGCGATACGCGAAAAATCTTTAAAACCTCCGGCCGCATAATGACCAGCATCTGGATCATTACTAATCAAATAGTCCATTAGTCCAAAGGCCAGCATGTGCGGCAGATGTGAAGTCATTGCTAATAAATCGTCATGTTTTTGATGTGTCATGGTTTCTACTTGTGCCCCTAATGTTTGCCATAGTTTTGTTACTTGCTCGATTGCATCGGTGTCAGCATTATCTTCTGGTGTGAGAATCACACGCCTATGATTAAATAGACTGCCATCACTGGCCCCAACGCCACTTTTTTCTTTACCGGCAATCGGGTGTGCAGGGATGAATCTTGCAGGTACTTTATCAAAAACTAAGCGTGCAATATTTGCTACACTGCCCTTAGTACTACCCACGTCTGAAATAATAACTGAGTCGTTAACATAAGGCTTAATTGATTTTAAAATAAACTCAAAACTGTCAACCGGTGTCGCAATTAAAACCATCTGCGCGTCTTTTAAAGCAGTGGCAATGTCCAAACTGTATTCATCAATCACATTTAATGCTTGAGCTTTAATCAGATTCTCTTCATTTCTACCAAAACCAACAATGGTTTTAACTTGATTGGCTTCTTTCAATCCTTTGGCAAAAGAACCGCCAATTAATCCAACGCCAATAATGCAAATTTTATCCATCATAGAACTGATTTTAACGCATCAAGAAATTCTTCATTCTCAATTTGAGTACCTACTGAAACTCGCAAATAATTTTGCATTTCAACCGGACGCACAATAAACCCTTTTTCCAGTAATTTTTGATAAATCTTAATAGCATCATTCACCTTAACGGCCACAAAATTTGCAGAGGATGGAATGTAAGACAAGTCTAATTTATCAAACCCTTGTGAAAGCTGCAATAAACCATTTTTATTGGCAACGACAGATCTGACCAAAAATGCCTCATCGGCTAAGGCTGCTGTCGCTGCAATTTGAGCAACGTAATTAACATTAAACGGTTGTCGGATTCGATTTAAATAATCAGCAATCTGACTGCTGGAAATTGAATACCCTATTCTAAGTCCTGCCAAACCATAGGCCTTTGAAAAAGTGCGAGTAATCACCAAATTATCAAACTCATGTAACCACTGAACAGTGTCATCAACCACATTTAAATACTCAACATACGCTTGATCTAGTACCACAATTACTGAATTTGACACTTTCAATAAAAATTTATAAAGAGCTTCATTGCTCAGCAATGTTCCAGTTGGATTGTTTGGATTAGCGATAAAAATTAATTTGGTTTTGTCATTAATCGCCTTTAACATTGCATCGAGATCATGGCCAAAATTTTTAGATTTTGTAATCACAGCTTTAGCACCTAGAGCTTGAGTCACTAATGGATAAACCACAAAAGCATATTGTGAAAAAATCACCTCATCTTCAGCATTGCATAAATAAGCTCTGGCTAATAATTCTAAAATATCATTAGAACCATTGCCCAAGGTAATGCTCTGGATTTCGACTGACACATGCTCACTAATGGCTTGTTTGAGTTCAAAACCATTGCCGTCTGGGTAACGACCCACCTCAGCCATTGCCTCTTGCATTGCATTAAGAGCTTTAGGGCCTGCACCCAATGGATTTTCATTACTAGCAAGCTTTACAATATGATCCAAGCCTAATTCACGACGTAACTCACTAATGGGTTTGCCTCCCTGATACGGACTCAGGGAGAGTATAGACTCACAAACACTCATAGAACAGCGACTGGGTATGATCCTAAAATATCAACTTTTAACACTCTATCAGCAACTTTTTCTAATGCGGTTCGCACTTGTGCTTCTTGCTGATGGCCTTCAATATCAATTAAGAATAAATATTCCCACTTCACCCCAGGAATTGGATGACGCGCCAACTGAACCATATTAATACTTTGCTCTTTGAAAGGCTCTAATAAATCAAACAATGCACCTGATTCATGCTTAGTAACAACCAAGATAGAGGTTTTATCATTACCCGAAGGAGTAACGTCTTCTTTGCCGATGACTAAGAAGCGTGTAATGTTTCCAGTTTTATCTTCAATATTTTTAGCTACCCTCTCTAAATCATACAGACTGAGTGCTGCCTCCGATGCAATCGCTGCTGCATTAGGCTTATCTTTAACAAGTCGCGCCGCTAAAGCATTAGAAGCTACACTTTTTAATTCAGCATTCGGATGATGATTACTCAGCCAGCGCTGACATTGATCAAGCGCTTGTTGGTGCGCATAAATCGCTTTAATTTCTTGCGATTGATCTGCCATCATGAGCTGGTGTTGGATCGATATTTCAACTTCACCACAAATCTTTAAGTCTTGAGAATAAAGCATATCAATGGTGCCACCAATCACTCCATTGGAAGAGTTTTCAATTGGCACAACACCATAATGTGCATTGCCTTTTTCAACTTGATGGAATATTTCATCAATACTGCCACAATCAAGTGTTGATACCGCGTGGCCGAAATGCTTTAACGCAGCCTCCTGTGTGAAGGTGCCTTCAGGGCCTAAGTAGGCAACATTAAGTGGCTGTTCTAAGGCAAGGCAAGCCGACATAATCTCACGAAAAATATGTGCCATGTCCTTGTCTTTAAGCAGGTTGTCATTACGATCAATAATCTTACGTAACACTTGAGCTTCACGCTCAGGGCGGTAAAAAACACTTTGGTATTCTGAGGCTTTTTTAACCTCAGCTACAGCCGAAGCAAGTTCGGCACGCGCACCAATGAGTGACTGGATTTCCTTATCTAGCGCATCGATTTTAACTCTTAGTTCGTCCAGTGTTTTTTTAGCCATTTTCTCGTTTAAAGACCTCTTACTGTTAGTATGCCTTCAATCTGTTTTAAATTACTGATTACTGTATCAGAAATTTCACTCTCTAGGTCGATTAAAGTATAGGCAACATCGTCTCTTGATTTATTCAACATGTCAACAATATTGGCGCCAGCGTCAGCCACTGCTGTTGAGATTTGGCCTACCATATTTGGAATATTTTTATGCGTAATCGCCAAACGTTCTTTGCCTGCTCTAGGCATCTTAGCTTCTGGAAAGTTCACCGAATTTAAAATATTACCATTTTCAAGATAATCTTTAATTTGATTAGCCACCATAATCGCACAATTATCTTCTGCTTCAGCAGTTGACGCACCTAAGTGAGGCAATGCAATAACACGCTCATGGTCTTTCTTGTCATCAATCGGAAAGTCAGTAACGTAGTATTTAACTTTACCCGCTTCAAGTGCGGTAATTAACGCATCTTCATCAATAATGCCATCACGGGCAAAATTGAGAATGGTTGCTCCTTCTGGTAATAATGCAATGCGCTCTTCGTTTAACAAGTTCTTAGTGCCTTCAACTAATGGCACATGAAATGACACAAAATCACTTTGTGAAAAAAGCTCATCAACGCTTAATGCTTGTTCAACATCTGCTGATAACTTCCAAGCACTTTTAATCGTAATACTAGGGTCAAAGCCAATTACTTTCATACCCAATGCATTTGCTGCATTGGCAATTTGCACGCCAATTGCGCCTAAGCCAACAATACCCAGTGTCTTACCTGGTAATTCTGAACCAGCGTAATTTTTCTTACCATCTTCAATCGCTGTTTTTAAGTTATCAAGTGGCAAGCCATTAACGTAATTCCAGGCTTGGCAAATATTACGACTAGACAAAAGCATTGATGAAATAACCAATTCCTTTACTGCATTCGCATTTGCGCCTGGGGCATTAAAAACTACCACACCTTTATCGCTCATTTTGTCAAGTGGAATATTATTCACACCAGCACCAGCACGGCCAACCGCTTTTAAATTATCGCCAATGTCCATATCGTGCATTTTGGCACTACGCACCAAAATCGCATCAGGGTTTGTTACTTCAGAGGCAACTTCATAACCCTCTCTTGGTAATTTATCTAAACCAATTGGTGAAATATTATTGAGTGTTTGTATCTTGACCATTATGCATTTTCCTTTTCAAAATCTTTCATAAAACTAACCAATGAATCAATGCCTTCTTGTGGCATTGCATTGTAAATACTTGCGCGCATACCGCCCACTGAGCGATGACCCTTAAGTGTAATTAAGTCACGCTCTGCTGCTTTTTCTAAGAACAAACCATTAAGATCTTCATTCGCTAACAAAAACGGCACGTTCATCCAAGAGCGGTATTTTTCTGCTACTGGATTTGAATAAAAATCAGAGTTATCAATCGCACCATAAAGTGTTTTAGCCTTAGTTTCGTTAATCTTGGCCATTGCGCTCAAACCACCCTGCTTTTTTAACCATTCAAATACACGGCCAGCCACGTACCAAGGGTAAGTTGCTGGCGTGTTGTACATCGAATCATTATTAGCTTGTGTTGCATAGTCAAATAAGATTGGCTGGTTAGCAACCACATCGCCAATTAAATCTTCTCTAACAATTACAATTGTTAAACCAGAAATACTAATGTTCTTTTGTGCACCTGCATAAATCACGCCGTATTTTGATACGTCAATCTCACGCGATAAAATTGTTGATGACATATCAGCCACTAATGGCATATCCACTTCTGGCACGTAATCAAACTCTAAGCCTGCAATGGTTTCATTCGGTGTGTAGTGAAGGTACGCACCATCAGCATCAATATTCCAATTTGAGAAATCATCAATATTGGTGTATTTATTGCCTGAGCTATCGGTACAAATATTTACATCACAGTAACGTTGGCCTTCAGCAATCGCCTTCTTTGACCAATGACCTGTGTGTGCATAATTTGCTTTAGTTTTACCACGGAGTAAGTTAATCGGCACCATTGAAAACTGCGCTGAAGCACCGCCTTGTAAAAATAAAACTTTGTAGTTGCTAGGAATGCTCATCAAGTCTCTAAGATCTTGCTCAGATTTTTGCGCCATCGCCATAAAATCAGCGCCACGGTGGGAGATTTCCATCACTGATGCCTTGGCATTGCCGTACTCCAATAACTCCTCTTGCATTAATTTTGTTACCTGCGCTGGCAGCATTGCAGGGCCGGCACTAAAATTGTAAACCTGACTCATCTTCACTCACTCCTACTTATATTATATAAAAATCAAAGATTTTACCCGAGAATGACTATTTCAGATTCCATAAAAGTAACACCACTATATTTATTAAAAGTATAATATCGCCTAAGTTTTGAATCACTGGAAGTTAGTTAAATTCTAACACTGCCCTCGCAACGGTAAAGTCCGATACACATTCATACAAATATATTAACAACTACGATGGGTGGTGAGTTAGATCGACACACATCTGTGTTAGCTCTACTCATGCTCGTTAATGATTTAACGGAGCAATCATGAATATCAAACAACTATCTTTAGTTACTGCTGTTTCAGCACTGACTTTTTCTACTGCAACTAATGCAGTATTAGGCCCTATTCCTATTTACCTAAATCCAGTAGAGGTTAGCTCAAATCATTTTAATGATTTAGATACAGATGCAACCTTTGCATCTGAGATTTATACAGAAGAAGATATAAAAAATTCAAACTCAAAGAATCTTTATGATTTTTTAAACCAAAATACATCTATTGCCATTACACCAAGCTCTGGTAACAGATTTACCCAGAAAATTGATGTTCGTGGATACGGGCTAACTGATGGATATCAAAATGTTGTAATTACACTCAATGGAAGAAGGTTAAATAACATCGATACAGCTATACAAGACTTAAGTGTTATCAATATCAACAATATTAATAGAATAGAAATTACTAAAGGCAG
>FUWD013429897.1_pt2 | contig 28964 bp, 27 predicted proteins | sample 1063281 | NCBI WGS metagenome assembly FUWD01 (sample SAMEA79048168, study PRJEB19326) | metagenome | biome: marine | reverse complement strand
ATGAAATTACCTTCTTTATCGTGTAAAATATGCTCCCCATCTATAATAGAATTATAAAGAGCTTTGTTTTGTGTTTTAGATCCTGTAAATTGCACTTTCATGTTAGTATCTAATAAATATATGTTTCCATCGTTTGAAATTAAAATCAGTTTTCTTTCTCCATCTGCTTTTTCCGTTACGGTATATCCAGTACGTATGTTGGGTATATTTGCATCTTCATTTTCTTCTGAAATATTACTTACTTGCAAAGCAATAGAGGAAGGACCCAAAAAGTTCTTGGGGTAAACCCTCTGCCCCTCTTTATACTTGCTCCCCCATATTAGTTTCATATAGTCTTCCAGAACATCTTTTTGTACTGGATATGATACGGGATAATTTGTATTTTGATGACCTGATAAAATCAACATAATAGTTTTCTTTATGACAGACGCCAACTCCAAAGGAGTATTATATTTTGTCCCTATACCCACATCATAATTGTTTACTTCTATTTCAATCTCATATTTATCCTGTGAAGATTGCAACTTAGCATCCTTAAACGTGTAACTTCTTTCTGTATTACGACCTTTTCTTGCGGATTGTCGTACAATGCTCATATCTACTACAAATGGATAATCTGGATGCACCAAACTGTGACGATTTAAATATCTAAATTCTTTCTTACTATCTTTCCACGAGGTAACCATCGACCTTGCTAATTGGGTTTGTGTTAAATCTTTTTCTAAACTAAGCGTTGCTTTAAAATTATAATCAGTCGCGTCGTATGGTTCCGCAATATCGCCGTTTATCCGTTGAAAAGACTTTTGTATAAATTTTACTCTGCCATCTGTATAAATTTTATCAAGAGTATCCGATTTACAATATTCTGAAATAGTAGAAAGCCCGGATAGTTCCGCGCGCACATTAGATATCCGTGTAACCCCTGTTTTAGGATCAGTATATTCGCTGAATATACGAAGGTGATATTCAGAGTTTCTTAGTGTAAATCCTGCGGACATTAATCGTTTAATAACATCATCGTATTCTATTCTAGATACTGGTTTCATGCCTCTAGCGGTGCCGAACCGGATTTCCATTTCACTTGTTCCATCCCGTCCGCCTCTTTGTATATTATCTAAATATGTTTTGAGAATTCCATCAAGTGTTTGTTTGATGGGAGTGGTATTCGTCATGATATATATAGATAATATACTATAATATTTATGTCAATTTTTCAATTTTTATAACGATTGCATTATATAAATTTGTTTTTGTCAAAGGTTTCCCTGTTTCAGAAACCGTTTCTATTTGTAATTTTACAGCGATTTCTTGTACTTCTTTCGCTGTAAAAGAGTCAATACCTTTAATCTTCTTGTTCGTATTATTGATATGATACAAATCTTTTTTAATTTGTAAAATATTTGCATATTGGTCATTTAAATGCAAAATTAAATCGTTTTTTTTTCTTTCAATTAAAAAATAAGTTTCCCCATATGGAAATTCATAGTAAATTCTGTCGTGAATAAAAACAATCGATTTTTCGTACGCAATTGCTAGAGCGTGTAAAACATTCATAGTTATTTTCTTATTGGAAATAAGTTCGCTTTCAACATCTTGTATTTTCAACTTTACACTTTTTAACATTTTATCTTTTTCTCTGATTTTAGTAATACTTTCATATTTAAAATCATTTTCCGTTGTAAATATTTTTGACTGGATTTCGTTGTAACCGTCCACACCACATACAATTATATAAAAAGACCAAAATAATTTATCCTTTTGTGTGATAACGATATTATTTTTTATTTTTGGTGTTGTTTTTTGTATATTGTTAGACTTTAACCCGGTAGGCTTAGTATTCATATTTACATTTACATTTACATTACTAAGCCAATCATCTAATCTTTCTTTCGTCAACATATGTGGTGTTAATTTAGACAGCATATGTGCGGGTTACTTCATGTATCTAGTATAGTATCTTTATTATCATTATAGTATTTATAATCCTTAAAGTATTTGTTTGCTATGACTTGCTTTTTTGCTTCAATTAAAGCAAGTGTTTTCTGCTGCTCTTTGACATATTCGCTATAATCATTCAAAGCATCAATTTCCTCCGCAGTTAGCAAAGAGAGATTAACAAAAGTTCCGTTTTGGTTTTCGTTTAAATGTGTATCTGAACTCGATTTTAAAATTCTCAATACTTCTACTTGGTGATGTTTACTCATACTTTCAATATATTCTTTGAGATTACGTAAATCTGCCATATATACTAATTATAATAATAATAGTAATGTTTTTAATATCATTTTATTCTTTTATAACCAATTTTGTTTTTTTCTTAGGAGCATATTTTGCAGATTTATCTTCTATTAATTCCGCAATTACAGAAATGTATTTATCGTTTAATTCAAAACGCTGTCCTATCACACGAACTTTTATAGTATCATTTATTTTAACACTTGAGAAATATTGATTATTTATATGATGATCCCGTGCAACATATATAATGACTGGACTTGGTTGTTCGTCTGTTTCTGCTTTAATACCAGCAGATTCAGTTATATTTGTTGCGATACAATTAATATGCATACCCTCGACCGGACAACACACCAAGCACTCAATTACTACATCAAACATTACACTACTGCTAAATAGCTCACCGCTTGAGTAGCTTAATACTCTACAACTACCGGGTTTTACGTAACCTTCTACAATACAACGTCCTTCTATATCAAAACCAATTTTTTTCTCTAAAACTTCCTTGATGTTATCTCCAACATTAACAATTGGTATCATTAGACGTTTGGTTATCATCGTTGGTGCATATATACTAATCGTTGTATTTCTCTTTTTATTTGCATCACGTTTGGTTGCGGCAATAATCTTTGTGGATTCTGTGGTAACTGACATTGTATACTATTAGCGTATAATTTTAAATCTTTTCATTTTTTCATTTATCTTTTTTCATATCATTAATAATTAATGCTTCTGAAGGTTTTAGAAACCACCTTTTATTGTTCTCTCGCTGCAAATCATATTTTCTTAAAACAAATTCTTGGATAACACATAACTCATGTCTAGTTAATTTGCTTTTTGTGGTGTATTGGCTTTCTCCCAAATCGTTTAATATTTTTATCGATTTTGGTTTACTTGCTTGATCACATCTAGCTCCAGTATTTCTTTTTTGTTTCATATCTCGTATTTTAAAAACCATATAATCTTTTTTGAAATTATCCATAAATCCCACATATTCAGCCAATTTTTCGGATATAGGCAATATTTCACCAATTTTGGATGAAATCGCTTCTTTCAAATCTTCGTAATCTTGAGATTGTGCTATATCCCAGGTCCTAGAACTTTTTCCTGAAGTTACGATTAACTGTTGTTTCCCTATATTTTGAAGAAGTATCCCTGTTATTCCTGATGATGTTATTTCAATACTACGTATATACTCTCGTATTCTTTTTATAAATATATCATCATCATCTAACAATTCTAAATAATTTATTAATATTAAAAAATCATTAAAAAGTACAGATTCAACAATATGATTTATTATAAATTGTTCTAACATAGAACGTTCCCAACCTTCTTGTTCTAGTATAGGCAACACCACACTACAAAACGTGTACCAATCGTCCGTTCCAACATCAATAGATTGTGGAGTAATTGCGGTTTCAAAGTTTTCCCGCATTTTTTCTATTATTATTTTTCCCTGGTTTTTATTTTTAAATGATACATCATTTTGTTGTAAAACAATCGTTTCTGGGTCATTTATAGGCTCGAATAATAACTCAGAACGTTTGTATTCAATAGGAGTAGAACGGTCATAAATAGATATCTGTTTATTCTTTAATTCTAACGGTTGAAACAGATATAATTCTGCAATATTTACTAATCTTCCTGTACGTCCATACATATCAATCAGGTATTCATTTTTATCTTCTGTAAGCAAATTCAAAGCTGCATTTATTTGTAATAATGGATATTTTTTTACTGCGTTAATTATTTGAATCAATTGTTCTTTATCATAAAAAAATTTATCCTTAAATGCATCCCTAATACGCTGAACTATTTTATCATTATTCATCATAATAAAACTTTCATTATACGTGTCATATTTTATGTTATTGTCGTCAATTTTACTGTTTGGCATACACGTATAACTACATTTACTCATGTAATCGCACGTAGACGTGTAAGGTCGGTCGCCTACCGCGTAATTGATATTTTTACCAGATGAAAGCAGTTGACGAACCGTGGTATTCATTTCTTCTATTGTAAATCCTGTTTGGTCTGAATTTAACATACAGTCAACTGATATTTCTTTCAAAGCTCTACTTACTACACCTATTTGTAGCGATTTCAGTTCTGCTAGTCTATATACATACATATCTGCTGCTTCTTCTCTTGGTCTCAACATCAACGATCCATACAAGAATATTTGTACGTTTCTTTTTATAAAAGGTAAATCTTTATGACTGCACGTTCTTACCGCTCTTCCTATGATTTGTTCTATTCTGTTCATATTATACCAAGGTTCCAGAACATGAACTTGTCTTATAAACTTGAAATCCAACCCTTCAGAACCTGCTTGTGAGATTAATATCACTTTTACTTTTTTTCCATCTTTATTATCCAAATTGGTTGACAGTTTTAAATCACTAACATTATCTGGAGAGATTGCTTTATCGCCGGTTATCATTACATATGATGCCGTAGAAAAGTCTTTTGTTTCAGACATAGGTTTAAACGTAATGGCATCTACTTCTTCTGTTTTTGCTTCTTTAAATAACGAACGTCGTCCACCTGCCCTCCTCATTCCCATTTCTTCCAAAGCTAACGCAATCGGTATCAGTCCACCATCGATGTATTGCGAATAAATTAATATAACACCTTCAGAACTCTTTACAGAATCGCAAATATTTTTTATTTTACCACTATATTTTCCTATTTCTTCTGGAGAGAATATATTACCATAAATTGTGGATTTATATTCAAAATCCCCTCTAAATAAGGGTGTCATAGTTTCTTGAAATTGCATTATACGCGATAATCCATTTTTCCCTACTAGTTCTTTTGAATCCACCACCGTTTCGGAACCGTCTATCAATCTTGTATCAGGATAAATAATATTTAATGCTTCTAAAGGTCGTTGCAATAAAGTATAACCAAACCCCTCCATATTTTCAAAAGAAGGTAATAATGTGGACCCATCATTTCCAATCATATCTTTTTTTAAGTTATCGATAATGACGTCATACCCCATTTGTTGTATCTCTCCTATAGGACTTGTATATAAATCCAATAGTTCTATAGGTCTAATAATATTCGTACCGTTCATTTGTATAACTGGCGGCTGCATTCCTATACTAGTTCTTTCTGGCTCAAACTCAGAAGGCCATATCCGGAAGGGAAATGTATATGGATTTTCACCTCTAACAAAGGAAACATATCCAGTTGCCTTTCTCATTAGTAATTCTTTACCTACTTCTTCTCCTTCTGAATTTACTTTGAATGACCCGTCTGCTTCAAATACATCTTTTGACTGAAATTGTGGTCGATTATCATTTGCATTTAATATGTTTAATAGCCATACTATTTCTTTGAAGCTATTATACATCGGTGTAGCGGATAAAAGAAGAAGTCGCATGTGTGGAACATTTTTAACTAATTTCATTAGTTCTACTGCCACGCGTTTATCTTTATTGTCTTCCGTCATACGTATGTTGTGGACTTCATCTATTATTATTAATCTATTCTTAAAGACCTTGTTTGATTTTTGTTGTATCACCTTTTCTTGTTGACTACTTGAAAGTTCACTCGAAACACTAGTCTTTTTATTGATATAATTTGCAAATTCGATATATCCCATAAATACGTATGCGGTATTGATAATACGTTTTATTTGTGAGATTACTTTTTCTCTTGGTAATCCCTTAATATTCATAGGATTTATTTCACTTAAGAATTTGTTACCGGTGCACGCTCTTATATTCCATAAACCATCTGTCAATTGTAATTTTCTCTCGTCAAACAATTGTAAATAAAAGTTTTCTTGAACGTTTGGGGAAGCTACAATAATAATCCGCTGGGTTATACCCATTTGTTTAAGATAATTTCTCATTTCTTCAGAAACACTTATCGCCGTACAAGTCTTCCCACTACCCAACCCGTGGTACAATAATAACCCGTTATATGGGGTTTGAAAAGATAAAAAATTTCTCACAAACATTTGATGTGGTGCTAATTCAAATTCCGCGTTGCATAACTTATCAGATACTTCTTCAATCGTATCACTTAATGAAGGTTTCTCGTATCGTGTATCATAAAATTCTTTACGTTCTGTTATTTTTTTAGTGAAATTTGGGTCATCATATGTTGGATATAAATAAGAATATGTATCATCGTATATTTCAATTGGTTCTATCTTTTCCGGAGATGTAGCTGTTTTTTGTTTTCGTTTTTTGGTTATATTTTTCTTTCGACAATTATTTGTATTAGGTATTTTTGTATATCCATTCGGACATCGCTTCATCCCTTTTGGTATTGGGATAATATCTTCATTTTCTTCTAGAATGGACGTTTGTACGGGTATTGGGTCTTTTAATTCTATAATTTCACTTGCCATATATTATACACTATCTAGATATTCTATAATTTAATATCGTTGTATTAACTCTTGTTAGAATATCACTTTTTTCTAAATTATAATTCCTAAAATGGTGTAATGCATCTTTATAAGTCAACCATTTCATATCGCTTACTTCTGTTTTTTGAAATATTGGACTATCTAGTGGTTCTTGACACAAATTCGCTAGATAATAACAATGTTTATAAGACTTCAAATTAGACCCTGTAAACACTTCTTCAAAAGGCATTAAGTTTTGAATAATTTGAATACTGGATGACCTATAACCGGTTTCTTCAGAGAACTCTCTGATAGCACACGGTATATCTTTTTCTTGATAATTCCTTCTACCTTTTGGAAACCCCCATTCAGGTTCGTCCCATATATTTGGTGATTCATTCACAATGCTTTCTAATGTATAGAATTTATCTTTGTGCATTATTCCTGTTTTCAGTTTATTAAAATTGTCTCTAGAGGTTTTTTCCTCACATCTGTATTGTATCCCCACATTTTCTCCCCATAATTGTCTCCATAACACATCAAAATCAAATTTCAATATACGTCTTTTTTCTTCATTCGTCATTACATTTACAATATTTTGAATATATTTCTTATCGTGTATATTATACTTCCCACGCATAAAATCTACAAAACCTAATGTATCTTTTCTTCGTATTAAAAGATATAATATGTCGTTCGTCACGTCATCGTGTTTATATACAATTATACCAATACTTGTAATTGGTTTTTTACATTGATGAAATACATGTCCATTACCACCACAATTATTACAAAAATTAAAACTTCTCAACATTATAATGCATAATGTAGTGTATTTATATCTTTTAGAACTTATTCAAAAAAATTGAAATACACTCATATATAAGTATATGAATTATACAACAAGCCAACATTAACATGAACTCATCACTTCAAGTAAACGACTTATGCGACGATATCATTCGTGATATCTATTCCTTTGGATATCCAAACCACAGAGTATATATGAGAAACACTTGTGATTCAATTTCATCCACACATCACCCCATACAAGAGGTTATACAAGATGCGTGGGATGAAGAAGGAGGAGGAGAATGTATGAGTGAATTCATAAAATCACAATTTATTCCAACAGACATTTTGTATATGTTTCATTACTACAAAAAATGCAGGTGTTGTACTAGACACTCTTATTACAAACCAGATATTAAATGCCAACAATTCAATCCAAAACCAAATTATAATCCACATTATAATCGTGACTACACAGATGAATGTGCGTGCGTATGTAGACATATGTCAAGACATTTATATTCAGCTTATTATCGTTAGCATTACCAATCATACATTATTATTGTATTGTATCTTCCCAATAATACTATTTTAATTTTCTTTTTAATCGTCTGTTTATCATTTCTGTGTGCAACAATTCAATGGTTTGTATACTTGTATCTACTAGTTCATTTATTTCTATGAAATAATATATACAATATTGATAACCAGAGTATTAAATGTGTATAATTCATAAAATATTAATGTAATAATAAATCAAAAACTACTATAGTTTATTAGTATGACTATATAGTATTGTGGTTAATTAAGCCAATTTTAATATATTATATGTTTAATGTCACTAGACCCTAAAATATGGGGACCACAATATTGGTTTGTATTGCACACAATAGCATTAACCTATTCTGAAACTCCGAATGAAGTCATCAAGAAAAAATACTATGATTTTTATCAGAATCTCCCTTTATTTTTGCCTGTAGAAGAAATTGGTAATAATTTCAGTAAATTTTTAGATAAATACCCGGTATCACCCTATTTAGAATCACGACAGTCTCTTGTAAGATGGACACATTTTATACATAATAAAATCAATACCGCTCTAAACTTACCAACGATAAATCTTGAAGAAGCTCTTTCAGAATATTACGAACAATATAAACCTAAGGAAGTAAAAGATCATCAGGAGAGAAGAAGAAGAGAGAAAATAGCATTTTGTATCATTTTAACTGGTATTCTGGTTTCTGTTGGATATCTTTACAGGAAATAAGTATAATACTATATAATGCGTAACTCCAAAATCTAGTAATGTTAAACCAAATACCAAACGCACAGAAAGAGATAAACTCATAACACGTATATTGATTCTAGGTATTATAGCCTTGGGAATACATCTATACAAGAAATAAAATGTAAATTATATAATGATACTATATATGCCACATCGTTTAACAAGAAAATCGCGTTCGTATATTAACTCATCCGTAGACAAAGAATATGCGGGGGGGGAAGTCGTTGCTGCAGGTGGATTTGGATGTGTGTTTAGACCGCCAATAAAGTGTCAAGACCCTGCGTTGAATGCTAAATTGCAAACTAGACCATACATCACTAAACTGTTGACTAAAAAAAACGCCAAGGAAGAAATGAAGGAAAATATAAAAATTTTACCTATAGTAAAACAAATTCCAAATTACAAAGATTATTTTTTATTAGACGATATATTTGAATGTGAGAATTTTGGACCCTTATCGGAAGAAGACAAAAAGGATTTAATACAAAATGTGATTTAATGAATGATAATTTAGGAATCACTGCTAGCAATGTGAATGACCCGAGTTCTCTTAGTAAAATGAGTACTATTAATATTCCTGATGGAGGAGTAAGCATAAGTAGCGAAATAAAAATTATTGCTACTTTAATTAATAATAGAACCTCTACTAGTGCAATAAATTATGCTATAAAAATGTTCGGTTTACTAAACTGGGGGTTAATTGACACCTTAGAAAATGCGATTGTTCCTATGAATGCACTTGGATTACTACATTTAGATCTAAAAGGGGATAATATGTTAGTAAATACAGGATGGGATTCTCCAGAAAACATAAATAAGATGCCTAACATTACCGTGATTGATTGGGGGTTAGCAGGAGTAATAAATACAAATGTATCTGTGATACCTGAAGTGAAAAATCGTCCTTTGATGTTTAATTCTCCATTTTCAAATATTTTGTTTACGTTAATAACTAACGCACAAATAAGAAAGTATATTATAGAAAATTATCCACAAGAAAACAACCAAATTGTCCCCAAATCATTTTTAAAAACGATTGCATCTAAGTTATTGGAACATTCTGCAGAACGTATCGGCGAAGGTCATACAGGTTTTATATCTATGGTATTAGGAAGAATAAGAACACTTTCTGGGGCAAATTATGATACTAGTAATATGAGTTTTCGGAGAAAATGGTCAGTAAATGACGAGTGTTTTAATAATGGAACGTTAGGATACAACTATCTTGTTGATTATATTGCCAAAGTACTTGATCGTTATTTAGAAGTTGCTCCCAACGGTATATCGCACGGTAGACGTTTCAATATGGAGAAATATTTTAATGAAGTGTACAAATATAATGTAGATGTATGGGGATTTTTAATGTCCTATGTAGATTTTTGTGTTTCTTTTAGTGATGTGGGAAAATTTCGTTCTATACCATTAAACGTTCACGTATCAGATATTTTATTTAAATATTGTTTCGGTGATACGTATGCTGCAGATAGAATACCAATAGACGAATTAGTGAAAGACCTCACATATTTATCCGTTGTATGCGGTGTACCTAAACCTACCTTAAAAAATAGAACTCCTATGCCAAATATGTCATCGAGCGTGAAAAGTGGACAATCTTCTTATGCTTCAAGCGCGAGGTCTTCGTTAAAGTCACGGTCTTCTACGTATATGGACCCAACGGCGGCGAGTAGAAGAAGTTCTTATTCGAATAGAGGGTTATCTGTGAAGAGCGGACAATCTATATCAAGTCGGTCTTCGCCAAGTGAAATACAACTAGCTGTTGGTAGAAAAAGATGTCCTCGAGGATATCGCATTATTGCCAACACGAATAGGTGTCGTAAAATACAAACAAAGGCTAAAAAATCCAAGTAAAACTATACCTAGTATAAATAAAGTGAATTTAAACCAAATCTAGAAAATTTCTTGTTATAGTATAACATAACATGAAAGTAGAATTGCTTGTATTATTAATAACAGGATTCTTTGTAGTCAACACGTATTACGATGGAAAATATATAACTATACTTAAATCTTGGACAAAATATTATCAAATGGCAGGAATAGCTTTTGCGGGAATGTCTGCTTATTTATTTTTTAAAAAATATCCGTCAGATACACGAACATTATTATCCTCTGCAAGCGGAGTAATAAAATATTTACCTATCGATAAAAATACATCTGACGTATTGACTCCATTTCTACAAATGACGAAACAAAACACCAATGTAGACCAATCACAATACTCTACAAAATTAAGACAATCTGGAGGTTCCAATAAAAGATCTGTAAGTGAAACAAAAAAAAAATATGTTGCGTCGCAACAAGGTTGGTGTTGTGGAAATTGTAACAAAACGCTTCCAGCGTGGTTTGAAGTAGATCATACTGTTAGACTAGATAATGGTGGTACAAATAATATTGATAATTTGGTAGCTCTATGTAGAGATTGTCATGGACAGAAAACATCACTAGAAAATCTATAGTCTAGTATGTTATTTTGTATGGATATCTTATAATCATATATTATATGTTATCTAAAATAAAAGAATATTATCATGACGGTATGGCTGTAGTCATCACAAATCCAACATATTATATTCTAGCATCTATTGTTGAAATGATAATTTTGTTATTAATCATCTACAAATGGTCTCCGTTAGGAATTTCTGAAAACTATCCTGCGCTAGCGAATATTTTTGTATTAATGTTTGCTATTTTTCAAGTATTGACCTATTTATTTGTACAAAATAAAAATATGTTTTCACAGGCAGGCATAAAAATAGATGTTGGATTTTGGGACGTAGCAATAAAAATAATTTTTACTATATTGACTGTTTGTGTAAGTGTACTGTTAATCTATGTATTTATATGGTTGATTTCCATAGTCCCAAACATAGGTGACATTTTTTCTAATACGGTCAATATATTTATTTTATTTGGAGCAATTGCATTATTATACTCTGTATTTACCCCGCTTGCTAACTTTGTAAAAGGAAGTCAAGATCAAAAAAAAACATTTCTCTCGCTTATGGTTGCATTTATAATGTATGTACCGTGCGCAATGATAGACCTGGTAGAATGGTTTAAAAACCAATATAATATTACTACTAATTCTGTATTGTTGCTTCTTGCATTTGAAATTATTTTAATAGCATTAACTATATTAATACCAAAATTATTCACGTATTTGGTAACACGTGATGGAAATCTTTTATTGAGATACCCTGTTTATTTAGATAAACAAACACAATTAGGAAGTTATGAAGTTTTACACGAAGGTAACGTAGAAAATAAAGCTTATAAGTATTCACTATCGGCTTGGTTTTGGATTAATCCACAGCCTCCAAACACGAGAGCTTCCTACAATAAATGGACGAATATATTTGAATTTGCAAGGAAACCAGCTGTCGAATATTATGGAGGTGCTTTTCCTACACCTAAACTACGAGTAAACTGTAATATTAAAGGGGATGATGAAATTACAATATATGAAACGGATGAATTAAATTATCAAACATGGAACAATATAGTCATTAATTATGATGGTGCAAATATGGATGTATTTTTAAATGGTACGCTGGTAGGCTCAAAACCAAACATCGCTCCATATATGACTATGGAAAATATAAATGTAGGCGAAGAACGAGGTATAGAGGGAGGCATATGTAATGTGGTATTTCATAAAGAAATTCTTCAAGAAAGACATATTCGATTGGCATATAAGACATTAAAAGGATTACCACAACCAATACTTTAGATAATTTCTGTTTCTATTATATAATATGGAAATCGTCAAAACGGTATTGATTATACTTGTAGTTCTAGTAGTATTGTATCTAATATTAACAGTATTTTTTAAAGCATCTACTAGTTTAACTACCATGCAAGAAGGGGATGTATCGCAAACTATAGATGCCAGCACTCTTCCAAATAATAACAATACAAGCAATTATACCTATTCTATGTGGTTCTATGTTCAGGATTGGAACTACCGGTTTGGTGAAGAAAAAGTATTATTAGAAAGAAAAGATGAAGATGGATATTCTAGTCCTGGTATAGTATTAGGAGCAGTAGAAAACAATATAATTGTTTCTGTTTCGTGTTACCCACAAAATCAAACCACAGGTACCGTGACAGATACATCTATCGTACATAAATGTTCTATAACTAACTTTCCATTGCAAAGTTGGGTAAATCTGATAATAAGTTTGTACGGTCGTACTCTAGATATGTACGTTGATGGTAAATTGGTACGCACGTGTGTATTGCCTGGAGTAGCCAAGGTGAACCCAGATGCAGATATTTCCGTTACGCCGGGTGGAGGGTTCAGCGGTTGGACTTCTAATTTTGAATATTGGGACGATGCAACAAATCCACAACAAGCTTATAACATATATAAATCTGGATTTGGTGGCAGTGCTATAGGTTCGCTATTCAATAAATATAGAATTAAAGTAAGTTTCTTAGAAGATAATCAGGAACAATCCAGTTTTGAAATATAGCCTATACATACTGACAATTTATCTTATATTAGTATATAGTTATGAGTTCTAATCCCGGAGATACAAATACAGGAGGCGTATTTAGTAGATTTGCATCCAATAAATATTTATCCGGAACAAAAGACTTCCTAGAGTCCAATAGTATAGTCGCAAAGTTTGCTTTTCTTTTATTAATGTTGATATTATTTGTGATGGCTTTACGTTTAGGAACATCTATTATGTCATATATATTCTCTCCAAGTCAAAATCCAGTACTGATAAATGGAATGATTGATGCGAAACAGTTTATGCGAATACCACAAGACCCTTCTGTCAAAGGATCCATACCTGTTATGAGATCGCAAAATGCAAATGATGGTTTAGTGTTTACATGGTCTGTATGGATTAATATAACCGATTTACAATACAGAGAGGATGAATATAAGCATATTTTTCATAAAGGAAACGACAACGTAAATGTTACTGAGGTTCCAATAGGAATGAATCAGCCAAATAACGCCCCGGGATTATATATTGCACCTTCTACAAATGATTTGGTAGTAGTTATGAATACTTTTGAAACTATAAATGAAGAAGTTATTATCAAAGATATACCATTAAATAAGTGGGTAAATGTTATCGTACGTGTAGATGAACAACACAAGTTAGATGTATACATCAACGGTCGTTTAGTGAAAAGACATATTCTGGAAAGTGTACCCAAACAAAATTATGGAGATGTATATGTATCTATGAATGGTGGATTTTCCGGATATACTTCATGCTTAAGGTATTTCAATACTGCTATTGGTACAAATCAAATCCAATCCATTATTGATAAAGGTCCATGTTTGAATATACTTGGTGGTAATAATGCATTAGATGCAAAACCTCGATATTTGTCTACAAGGTGGTTTTTCGCAGGAAATAATGATATGTATAATCCCTAAACATTTTTACATTTTACAATTTATTATGTCTATATATAATGAATTGTAATCGTTCGTGGCCAAGTGGTGGTCCTGAACCACCGAATACCTGGTCTAGGACTACCAATTCTTGTATTGCAAATGCATCCTATTCCATAGAAGATTTAGACATGAGACGTAAAGCTGAAGTCTTACAGTATAAAAAAAATTCTACAAATATGAGTAAAAAACAAAAGTTTTCATATATTTCAAACAATCCAATCGGACAAAAACCAAAATTCCCAGTTACTCCTGTAGAACAAGCATTATTTAATTATGGAGTATATACACCTCCTCCAATAAATACACAGATATGTTCAGACAATACAAACATTATATTTTCAAGACCTACCAGTAGTAATGTACCTTTTAATCCTAAGAAAAAAGTATTTCTGTATTATGATCCATCCGTACCTCTAACCAATTGGAAAACTCAACGTATATTTACAAATGCTGGTGGTAAAAATAAACCGGTTAATATACTTAACTGTTCAGGAGAAATAATCCCTATAACTTTGTAATTTATGTAACTTTATAATAATCAAATCGCAAGGGTGTATTATAGTGTTCTAGGTCAGATTTTAATTGCAACATATTTCCATCTAGAATATAAGGTCTTGGTATAATATGTGCAACTTCAAATATTTCGTCTTTCAATTTACCAATTACCAAATATTGTACGTGTTGTGTTTTATTAGCATTAGGAGACCAAATAAAGGTGTGTGGTAAGTCATTTTTATTTGGTCTATATATTTTATTATGGTCATAATTATACCATTTTGTCAAAATAGATTGTCTACGTTTTAAATTAATGAAACATACCGGTTTATTAAAATAAAGATAATCAATATTATTATTAAAGTATGGATTTAAAAATAAACACCCTAGCATCTTGAATAGTTTCATTTAGTTATATAATAAGATTTATCTTTAACTTATTATATTTAACTTATTATATTTAACTTATTATATTTACAATTTTAATTACATATTATGTTGTTCTTTTGCAAAACTAGACGAAGTATATATTTTAGGATTAACTTGTTGTTTTGACAGACAGTTATTTATCAATTTTTTTCTCTTATTTATTAATAATCTACATTGCTTGGTATAAATGGGTTGTTTGTGAGCGGCAAACCCTTTATATTTTTCTTTATGTACTCCACCACCTCTCATTTCTTTAACACCTCTTAAATATTCTTCTGATTGAGTTCTATAATGGTTATTTTGAATTAAATTATTGTGACAATCGCATATAGTTAATATGCTTTTTGTTTTAATTATACAATCGTGTATTTTTAGTTTTATAATAGTATTAGTTCTTACTATATATTTATATCCTTTGGATGGTGAAGTAGGATCTAATGGCGATTGATGAGTATATACATTATCGTTTATTACAGATTGTGGCTGGTAATAACAATTATGATTAAATAATTTCCAAGGAACACGAATAGAATCATAACTAGATAGTTTAGTATTAATTAAACTTTTTAATGTTGAATTATCCGGAACACTAAACACGAACTCGTCCATATCACACATAATTACCCATTCAAATTTTTTAATTTCGTTTAAATGTAAATTGTATTCTTGATGTTGATCTAATGTAGCTTTTTTAATTATTATTTTCTTTGTTTCAATTAAATTATCCATCCAATCTTTATTTAAATCCATATAATCATCGTCTGAATTATCATCCACTAAGATTAAACAGTCTACACCTTCTTGTAAATAGTGGTTTACAAATTCATACATTATATGTCTTTCATTTTTAAATCTAGCTATTAAACATAACGACATATTATATTATATTATATATATTATAATTAAATTGATATTGATATTGATATTGATATAGATATATTATATATTATATATTATAAGGTAATAACATAATATACTAAAGTATATTATGTCAATATGTGTTGATGTAGAAGATGTCTATAATAACGATGAGTCTGAAATAAACCAATGTTTAATATGTTATGATGGGTCAAATGAAGCTCCATTACTAAAAGGTAATGATATTTATACTAGCTCATGTAATTGTAATTATACCGTTCATTCTGAATGTATACAACGATGGTCTCAACAGCATAATGAAGACCGTTGTATATGTTGCAATAGTCGCGCAACTATAAAATTATTACAACCTGAAATATTAGTAACCAATAATACAAATACAATTGAATCAATCTGTTGTAATACGCTGTTAATTATTATGATGTGTATATTGACCGTATGGTTTATAATGTTGTCGACGCCACAAACAGAACCATTATAGATAATTTATATATCTAAAGTTATATATCTAAACTTATACTGGTTTTTTCACTCTTTTTACGTTTGGTGGACCGAGTAGGTAGTTTAGCCGATTGCATATCTTTTAAATCTTGAATACTTACGGTGCTTCCGTCTTTGACTGGAACCACATTTTGTGTACTTGTTGTCTTTACCGGTTTTGTTTTAAGACCAGATAAAATATTGTCTATATCACTAGGACCTTTCATTTCGGTACGAGGTGATGAACGCATCGGTGAGTTTTTAACAGATTCGTAGGTATTGTATATATTTTCCCCATCATTATTGTTACGTGCAGCAGACATATCTGGTCTGTTTACAGGCACTTGCGACCGCGTACTTTTCTCTGAACGAGTTTTCATTGCTTCAGGTGGTGGTCCTGGTGTTATATTTGGTTGTGGTGTTTCTCTCGAAGACGGACCCATAAAGTTGTTCATAAATCCACCAAATCCAGGATTCTGTTCCCCCATAGAATTTACTGCTGCTTGTGTAAATTGTTGCATAAGTTCGGGATTTTGTCTCATGATATCATCCATACCAGGCATAGAGGATTTAAACATCGTATTGGTCATGTGTACCATAATACCTGAACCTGCAAGCTGAAACAATAATTTTAGTTCTGGAGCCATTTTTGCTTTAGATTTATATTTTTCGTGCAACTCACTAAATATTTCGTCATAGTCATCGATATTTTCATTCAATTGTTCGCTCCATCCATCCAGTTTGACATCAAACGGGTCAAACTTGTTGTTGAGAAACTCTAGCCCTGTAATCGCCGCCATAAGCATCTTTCCTTGAAATTTTACGCTGTTGCTTTTTTCTTTTTCTGAAACAACAACCTCATATTCACCTTGCATTTCCTGCAAATTAGAATCCATAGAATATTTTTTATTTAACTTAACGCCTTTCGCTTCTAAGGATTCTAGTTTCTTTAACGTTGAAAATTTCTGTTTTAGTAATTCTTCATTTGACATTTTTGGTGTTTCAGGAACGGGTATGTCTGGATTTATAGGAATATTATTAAATTTTTTAAAACCGTCGTCTGTAGTAGATGTATGTTGTGCTGTGGCTGGACCTATGTTTATACTTTCTGCTTTAGAAGACCCATTTTCTTTTTTACTTATATCTATTTTATCATTATTACTAATAATATCCTTAAATAAGCTCGATGTTGATTTCCCTTTTATACCTTCTTGTGGTGTAGAAGAAGACACTAAAGTATTCAATTCAGCTTCTAGGTCGTTCAAATCTGCTAAATTAATATCTGACCCATTTTCAGATTTTTTTCCTTCTGTTCGTCGTTTATCATTCATCAAAAGTTCTACACCACCACCAAAATTTACTGAATGGGGTTTGGTTGTGGGAGTGGTTTCATTTAAACTGATATTTTCAACGAATTTATTATCTGATTTGTTTAATGAAATTTTTGGAATATCTTGAAGTTCAACAAGTTCTACAATTTCAGGTTCCATGTTTACAAAGTAAATATATCATTTTAAGTTTATGACTACGCAATTAATTATGTTGTGCTATAATTAATGTACCACACACCCTGAAGATATGAATCTGCTAAATCATCTTTTTTTTTATTATTTTTAAATATAGAAATCCATTTCTTATTATTTTTGTCTTTTGTCAATAAATCTTCTGTTACTACTATACACGATTTTTTTCTTTCTTTATATGTTTTTTTAGGCACATCATACGCTTTCAACTTATTTGAACTAGAAATAAAATGAATATCATGTACGCCTTTTTCAATAAAAAATTGTGTTATCATCCCTTGAACACATTTCATTCTTGTTGCAATTGGACTAATTTGATTTTCTATCAATACAGTAGTAATATTTGAAAAATCGTCTAGACAATCTGTTAATTTTTTACTCATAGTTATTCCTGCTTGTATCAAATCTATTTCACTTGCAGATATACTTTTGGGTATTTTAGTAGCGTTTATATTGTAAATGTGTTCCTTTAATTGTTCTTGAGTATTGTCTTCGAGAGAATAAAATGTATTTAATTCTAGTAGTGTTTTTTGTGATATTTTCTTTGTTAACATTTTGTAGTAATAAAGAGGTGCAATGTGTTGACTATACTCACTTTTTTTAATATGCAAATTACAAAAAAAATGTTTATCTGCAACGGTGTATGTTGCAGGATGTTTACATTTTCCTTTTTTTCCTATATGTTCACAAGTTGCAGAATGATTTTCTTGAGACAAATCTATCACTTCCCACAATTGTATGGTTGCTTGTGAATCTAATTTGCAAAGTGAAAGATTTTTTATTCCAACATCTATGCTAATTATCATTATGTTAATATTGTATAATCAGTTTAACTATATTATACAATACATTTAATTGTAGTTTTTATATCCTGCTTTTAATAATTGTTCTTGACTCATAACTGGGGTAAACATTCTACACTGTAGTTGATATTTTGTGAGATATTGCGATTTTAAATCGCTATTGTTATAACCAAAAGGTTGGCTTTTATCTATACACGATTTATACAAAAATGGAGTATTCGACTTATTTTTTGTTTCTGTTTCTTCGCCGTATCTTGCAGGACACGAGCAACAATCGTCACACGCTGCTAATTGGTTATAACGGATAATAGTATCTGCGTTATTCTGCATATACTGTCTATATTGCCAGTTTGTAGTAATACCTGATTGTTTCTTAATATCAGAACTAATTTTACTTCCTGGTTGCCAGGAAGTATACGTACGACCATCCGCCATAATTGCTGGAAAATCAAAATGAATGTTATTAGAACCACTTTCACACATTCCCCAACTCATTACAATATGCATAGAATATTATTACATTTCTAATAAAGATTTTATTAGGTCAGATTTTTTTTTATTAGTATATGGAATACCTTTTTGTTTTGCCATTTCTTTTAACTCTGCTACTTTCATATCTTCATATTCTTGTTGCTTTGTGTTTGATAATGTATCTGGTTGCTCTTGATTGCTAGAGAGGTTATTGAGTTGTTCTAAATTATCTACATCTTCAAGCTTTAAAATTTTCATTTCAGCTTTTTTTATATATTCTTGTTCTGGTGCTTCTAATGGTTCTGGTTCTTGCACCGGTTCTGGTACGGATACTAGTTCTTGTACTTCTAATGGTTCTGGTACGGATACTAGTTCTTGTACTTCTAATGGTTCTGGTTCTTGCACCGGTTCTGGTTCTTGCACCGGTTCTGGTACGGATACTAGTTCTTGTACTTCTACTGATTCTTTATCGGTATCGCTATCACTATCGCTATCACTATCGCTATCACTATCGCTATCACTATCTACTTTATCTTGGTTAGATGAAAGTAATGCAATATTATCGTCTTCTGAAACAATTATTTTATTAGATGGTGTACTAGAGCTGTATATGGCTTTTGCGTTCATAATTGCTTCTTCACTCGCTCCGCCGTTTATCGATGGTAAATCATTTGGTTGGTTCATAACATTACTTTTAACATTTACTATAAAATCACTTAACACTTGATTTTGCTTAACGAGAGCTTTTTCTAAAGCAGTAATTCTTGTATTAAAATAATACAATACCGAACCGAATAACATAAAACATAGACTTACAGATACAATTAAACGAAGACCTTCATGCGTGAACATTACTTCTATGTAAAATAGATATAAATTATACTATATATAAACGTATTAAATTTTAAGTTTACTCATAATCATATTGCTGTCTTGTATTATAGAAGATGGATAATGTAAATCTTCTAATACTTTAATACCTCCTTTTATCTCTGAGATACCTTCGATCATTTTGTACGAGTAAACAAATCCTTTTTCGCTGTTATTTACTTGCATTTGTAAATTTGTAACATTGCACGTTTTTTCTAATATTCTACAAAGATCCAGAAAATGAGTAGTTAATACAAATGATACGTGTTTGTTATTATTGATGTATTTTAAATATGCGGTCGCAGCACCAATTGCTTCATATGGATTCGTTCCTGAAAATAATTCATCAAATATACATAAATGTCTTTTTTTATTTGTTATTTCGTCTAATATACATTTACATCTTGATGCTTCTGCTTGAAACAGGCTATCTCTCCCTGATGTATCCGGGATATTAATATAACTGCTTAAAATATCATAGGGTTGCACTTTTGCACTTTTAAAATATCCGCAACCAAACTGTTGACACAAAAGCACATTAATCATCGTGGCTTTTAATAATGTGGTTTTTCCTGCCGCATTTGGACCTGTAATTAATATGTTTTTATCTAAAGTAATATCGTTAGTTATAGCTTTATCAGATGGTAAATGTGGATAAATTAAACCTTTGAATTTAGTAGACTTACTAAATTTGCAGAAATTTACATTATTACCAATTTTATTTTTCAACGAAAGCATAGAATGCATATACGAATTATACTGAACACAATATTCTATAGTGTCTTTCCATATTGTATCTATATGCATCATATAATTTACCCGCATTACTCTACCTATCTCTCCGAATTTCGAAATACTAGGTCTCAACGCGGATATGGATTGTAATTCATCATTTATAGAGATAGCTATGTTGCGGACCTCTTTGCATTTCTCGATAAATGGTTGGTACGTTTTATATTGTATCCATTTTTTTGAAATATAATCCATAGAGGTTATAGTTTCAGATATGTAATCTTTTACAGTAGATATATTCTTGTGTATTATTGTCATATTTTTTACAAATTTTACACAAGAAGTACAATTAAAATATACTTGAACAAAATAAAATATAATAGAAATAAATATCATTACACGTTTGTCCCAGCTTGCGCTTCCTATATAAAATAACTGTCCTAGACTATGATTTTTCAAGACTAATTTAAGATGTTGATAGTAACTATCCCATGTTATAGAATTATTTTGTATGCGTATTAAAAAAAATGGTATTAACAAAAGAAATATCGGTAGCGCTAATGATATAATAGGAGAACATATGTTATAAACACTCATCCATTGTAATAGATGACTGTTTGTATTAATAAATTGTAATTTATCCCATTCAACGTAATTATATTTTTCTAGAAAATCTTCTGGTTTTATTAAATCATTTCTAAATGTAAGTATCCGTTCGTGATTAGGAGGTTTTGGTATATTAGTTTTCAAAATAAATTGAGTATCTCTTAGATATTTTTTATCTGTGGTATACCAAGTAGAATGTTGATGTAAAGACAATTTATGTATATCATCATGAACGTCAAATATAGATTCATATAAAGGGTTTTCTCCACTTGATAATTCAAGGTCATTTGATAATTCTTTTTTAATTTTTGTTTTATCCTTTAAATACGCAATTGGAATTCTAAATCCTGCAGCATTTAAAGGATCTAAGACTGTTTCTTTTGGCTTAGACGATTTACTAAATAACAAATCTTGTATCATCTATTTAATTATCAAGATAATAATGTAAGGAATATAACTAGTTTTATACGCTATTTACAAGAGTATCATTCCAATTATCAGGCATTTTTACAATTTCAGTAGAATAATGCCGTTCAATTTCTTTTAGTTTATGATTATCTCTGCGTGTTACGAAATTTATACCTATACCTTTTCTTCCCCAACGACCACTTCGCCCAATACGATGAAGATATGTATGAACACACATCGGTAAATCAAAATTAATGACTGTACTGACTTGTTGCACGTCGATGCCTCTTGCGGTTACATTTGAAGATATTAGTACTCTTGTATTACCATTTTTAAAATTTTCGAAACTGTTTGTCCGCTCTTCCTTATCCATATTTGAATGGATTTGACCAACCGGAAAATTATCTCTCAGCATAGCATTATATAAATCTTGAACTCGATTAACACTGTTACAATAAATAATGCACTGCGACATACTAAAAGAGCTAAACAGGTCTTTTATGCAATCAAATTTTTGTTCGTCGTTTTCAATAGCTATATAATACTGTGATATTCCTTCAAGGGTTAATGATTCTGCTTTAACAAGTACTTTTACAGGGTCACGCATAAATTTATCTGTAAGAGTATGTAATTCATTCGGTAAGGTTGCGCTAAATAATGCTACTTGTATATCGGTGGGCATAAATTGAAAAATATTGTAGACTTGCTCTTTAAATCCTGAAGACAACAATTCATCTGCTTCGTCTAATACAATTAATTTTAATGTGTTGGGTAAAATTTTTTTTCTACATAGCATGTCGTATACACGTCCAGGACATCCAACTACGATTTGTGGTGGGTGTTCTGTTAATGAATAAATACACTCCTCATTAGATATGCCGCCTACCAATAGTTGGGTTCGTAAATTATTATCAAATGACCCAATAGAATTTAATACTTTTTGGGTTTGCATCGCCAATTCTCTTGTTGGAGAAAGTAAAATCGCTTGTAATTGTGGTATAGATGTATCAATTACAGCAAGTGTACCCACCGTAAAACATCCTGTTTTACCTGTCCCTGACTGTGCTTGTGCAATTAAATCTTTTTTCGCTAACATAGGAGTTATCGCTTGTTTTTGAATAGGACTGGGTTTTTCAAACCCATATGCATATATACCTCTTAGTATATTCCGATGTATATCTAAGTCATCCCAATTTTCAATACATTTTATATCATTATAATCAGTTGACATTAACATAAAGTATTATATTTTTTTTAAGTTAGTTACAATTATCTTGATATTGTATATTTAAATCAATTTAGAAGAGGTAGAACATGTACATTCAACTGCGTTATGACAACCATACAGTACACTTTATCAGACATTGAAGACATTAAACACAACGGAATTAACTATAATTTAGATGAAAGTATTATTTCTATTATACAAAAGATATCACAACAAGTTGGGTCACCAGAATATGTTAAAACACCAAAATTCTTGAAAAAAGAAAATAAATCACATCATAAAAAACTCCCGGATAGAGAATATGAAGATTGGGAAACTATTAGACATTTTGTGCCTACACAACGTGTAGTACATGAAGGTATTGAACGGTCCATCGACGTAATTCGTAAAACTTTGAATAAAATTACTTCCAATACTTATGAAACGATGTACCCTATTATTATTGAAGAAATCGACAAAGTATTATTGTCACAACAGCACGATTTAGTTAAGCTGGGAACGACTATATTTTCTATTGTAAGTGAAACATCATTTTATTCCAATATGTATGCTGAATTATTTTCAAAACTGTATCATAAATATGATTTTGTACATAAATCACTATATGAAACATTAAATTCTTTTCAAGAAAATACTAAACAAATAGAATATTGCAATCCGGATACAAATTACGATTTATTTTGTAAAAATAATAAAGAAAATACTCGCAGAAAAGCAGTTGCAGTATTTTTAGTCAATTTAACGAAACATTCGATTGTAGAGGTTTCAGAAATTTGTGAAATCATTCACAATATTCAAGAACGTATGTTTTATCTAATAAAAATAGAAAACAATAATGAAATAGTAGATGAATTATCTGAAATAACAGGCAGTATGATTCTTTCAGGAAAAGATATATTACATACATCTGACAAATGGTGTAAAATAGTAAACAACGTAAATTCTATTTCAAAAATGAAACCAAAAGAACACGTGTCACTTACAAATAAAACAATATTCAAGCATATGGATATAATAGATCATTTAAATACGTAATCATCACACCGTCATATATTTCCTACTATATTAAGAAATATATGTTTATTTTTATAGAGGATTATATACATAATGAAATCTAAATTGAATGATACTATAAACTATTCAGAACTGAAATATCTCTCCGAAGAAGATACAAACTTTGAAGCTAATTTATATGAAATGACCTTGTTTGAAATGTCAATTATAATTGCCATAGGTCTTCCAAAATTCACATATATAGATAAAGAAATTGTATATTATCCGGTATATATTATAAAAAATGATAAGGTTCATTCTCAAATTGGACTATACGAAATAATGTCTAATACACAACCAAGCGTATTAGATGATGATGGCGATGTAGATATTGAAAAAATCGGTCCTATCCAATTATTTTCGTATGTAAATAAAGATTATATTGACAAAGTTATGTATAATACAAAAAAAACCAGAGATGATGCAGACGAACTAGATGAAGCCGAGGATGAAGCTGACGAAGCCGAGGACGAAGCCGAGGATGAAGCCGAGTGATGACGAAGCCGAGGATGAAGCCGATATAGAAGCTGACGAAGCCGAGGATGAAGCCGATATAGAAGCTGACGAAGCAGACAAACAAAATATACCGATTACATCACAAGATAAAACACAAGCAGCGGTCGAAAGAAAAAAATATACAAAACATAAAAATGAAGACTGGATACAAACGTATATGCAAAACAACAATTATAATATTATTGAGAATGAGGGAGGTGGTGATTGTTTATTCGCCTCTATAAGAGATGGAATGAAACGCGCTGGTGTAATAGTAACCGTAGAAGAATTAAGAGAGAAATTAGCGGATAACGCAACGGAAGAGGTATTTCAAGGATTCAAAAATATGTATGGGATGGCACTAGATGAATTACAAAATATAAACGCAGATATAAAAACACGTGAAAAAGAGTTTAATGAACTTATGGAACGCGGTAAAAAAACAAAAGACAGAGATATTATTTTAGCGTTGACACTGCAAGCAAAAGAAATAAAAGAAGTACACAGTAAACTAAAAAAAGAAAAATCAAATGCCAACGCTATTGCAAATGAATATACATTTATGGATGGTGTCGATACCTTGAATAAATTTAAAGCGATAATTCAAACGTGCGATTTTTGGGGAGAGACGTGGGCCATTTCAACCTTGGAACGTATATTAAATATAAAGCTAATTTTATTTAGTAGGGAGGCATATAAATCAAAAGATTTTGACAATGTTGTTTTATGTAACCAATTAAATGATACGATTTTACAAGACGAAGGTGTATTTAAACCATCACACTATATAATGTTAGAGTATTTGGGATACCATTATACATTAATAACCTACAAAAGTCAAGGTGCGTTGTCATTTAAAGAGATCCCGTATGATGTTAAAACAAAGATAGTAGATAAATGTTTGGAGAGAAATTCTGGAGTATTTTATTTAATACCGGATTTTCGAGATTTTATGGCAAAATTAAATGCGGTACCAAGCGAAGAAAAGGAAGAAGATTTTGAAATGATTACTTTGAATATGTATGATCCAACTACTATTTTTCAATTCTACAACGCATCTGCAAGTGGACCTGCTCCAGGAAAAGGTTCTGGTGAAGAAATTAGTAAATATAATTTAATGAAATTTAATGAACTAGCCTCTATACCAAACTGGCGGAGGAAATTAGATAATTTTTGGGTAGTGCCATTTGAAATGGACGGACATACATGGAATACAGTAGAACATTATTATCAAGCTTCTAAATTTAAAGAAAATAATCCACAATTTTATATAAAATTTGCAAAAGACGCAAACCCAGAAGGAGAATTATCGCAAAATCCTAGTATGGCAAAAGCAGCTGGAAGTGTTAGTGGAAAATATAATGGAAAAACAGTTAGACCTTCTAGCATTAAAATAGACCCTAAATTCTACAGCGGACGGGATAAAGATGTAATGCATAAAGCTTTAGAAACGAAATTTACACAAAATGACGAGTTGAAACAAATATTATTGTTAACAAAAGATGCCAAGTTACAAAGATTTGTTAAAGGAAAAAAACCAAAAATTTTAGAAACACTTATGTATGTCAGAAAAGAACTTTCAAATAATAAATAACTATATATTATGGAATATAACGCGGATTATCAATCTGTGGTAACTACTATATTAAATATAATAGAAAATACCGGCATAAACAACCAAACAGAAAAATATCGTGCAATCACAAGCGGGTTATATAACGATATTAATAATGCTATGATGCGTATTAAAAAAATGTTTGTTTCAAACAAAATAAATATTTATACTTTAACTAATAATTTCGAGGTAAGTTCATTTTCATCCCAATTTATGCCTATAAAAATTCAAGAGAATATTAAAAATGATATGATTTCACAAACTATATATACTGGATATATAGAAAAACAAAAAATAATTGTAAAACTTGGCGTTATAAAAGGAACTATATTTACAGAACCGGAATTAAAAGAGTTTGCGTACAAAATATTTTCTTGGCTATGTGTATGTAATAAGTATTCTAAACAAATATGTAAAGGGTTTAATACTATTGAAATTTATTTTACTAGATATAAAAAGGGGTTTCCAAATAATTCAGCCAAAATATTGGACCCTGAAAATATAAATTCCGGTTATTCATATGTATGTTCCCCAAGTAATACGTTGGTGGTATTCCGGTTGGAAGAATGGTTTAAAGTATTTATACACGAATCTTTACATTCATATGGACTACAACCTATGTCACACATAGAAACAACATTAGATACTGCTGTAAATAAATTACTCCCTATTAAATCACATATACACGTATGTGAAGCATATGTAGAAACATGGGCAAGAATAATTAATGCAATGTACAGTGCGATATATAACAGTAATAATGAGAATGATTTTCAATCTATTTTTGAATTTACAATAAGAATGGAAAGTCTATTTTCTCTCACACAATCGTATCGAGTTTTAGCGTATATGAATTTATCATATTCTCAAGTAATAGACCCATCGTCTGAATACGCTTCTAGAACATATAGAGAGAAAACAAATACGTTTTCATATTATGTATTATGCGGTGCATATATGTTTAATCCATATATGTTTATGAAATGGTGTAAGACATATAACGAAAATATATTACAATTTAACAATACTGTAGATGGAGGAAAACGATTTGAATTATATACGATACGTTCATTACAAGAGGATGGTATTAACAAAACAATGATGAAATTTTCACATTTAGCAAATAGAAAGTATGGCTTGAGAATGAGTTTAGTTGACATATAACTAAAAAATTGAGTTATGTTTATTTAATTGAATAAACATAACCAAATAAAATGGGTATCAAAGGTTTGAACCGCTTTCTACGAAACACCTGCTCGACGCATATAAGACAGGTTCCATTATGGGAATTAAAAGGAAAAACAATTGCAATAGATACAAGTATATATTTATATAAATTTAACGGAGATGGTAGCGAATTGATAGATGGGTTTTACCATATGATTTCACTATTCAAATTTAACGGAATTATTCCATTATTTGTTTTTGATGGCAAGCCTCCCATAGAAAAGTATAAAATTATTGAACGAAGACGTAAAAACAAATCAATAGCAGAATATAAATATAACCAAATAAAAGAAACCACATCTAATTATAATAAAAACACACTTACACAATTGCGTAAACAATTTATTCGTGTATCATATAAAGATATATGTAATGTTAAAAAACTTATTAGCTTAATGGGTGTGAATTACTATGAATGTAAAGGTGAATCTGATGGAATATGTGTAAAATTAGTTGAAACAAAAGTAGCATACGCGTGTATGAGTGAAGATATGGATATGTTTGTGTATGGATGTAATAGAGTATTGCGTTATTTGTCTCTTTTGAAATCAACCGTAGTATTATATGATTTCAAAGGAATTCTTGAAACCCTTAACATTACGTTTAATGAATTTCAAGACATATGTATTATATCCGGAACAGATTACCACGAGCAAATGGGCGATGATATTATGAATTTAAACGACGCATTAATTCTTTTCAGAAAATATAAAGGTTATAAAAAATCAGATAGTTATCGTAATTGGTTGGTGAAAGAAGGGTATATAAAAGATGCAGATGCATTCACACGCGTAGGCAATATGTTTAATACTACTATTAAAGAGTATCCGCCAAAATTAATAAAAAATGAATATGATACGCTAGGTACAAGAGATTTTTTGGAAAAAAATGGATTTGTATTCATTTAAAATAATATCCTCTAGACAAATACATAAAAGATTATATATATATATATATATAAAATGCAGACTTCTAGTATGCTGAATACTACTTTTCTTAAAGAGAAAAATGTCAAACCACGAAAAAAAAGAAAGACTTATGATGATAATTTGATTATGTTAATTCCAGGAGAACAAGACCAATTATGCAAAGGTAAATATACAGTCCCACAATTAAAATATATGTGTAAACATTATCAACAGAGAACATCCGGTAACAAAGATGTATTAATTCAACGTTTACATGAATATCTTTTAAATTATATTCCTGCTCGAAAAATTCAAGAGTTATACAAAAAACACTTGTTAAAAAAATATATTTTTGCAAAGGGACCCGCTTTTATCAAACGTTCAATATGTGTAAATGAAACAGATTTTTTTACGATGGAACCTATTCAAGAAATTAATATTGAGGAATTCGTAAGTTTTGAAGACAAAGATAAAATGATATATGGATTCAATATTATATCTCTCTATAATATTTGGTTAAAATGTCCTAAACCATACAGAAATCCATATAATAGAAATATTTTTCCATTAGACCTGAAAAAAAAATGTGATTTAATACATAAATTT
>FUWD012819562.1_pt1 | contig 29004 bp, 26 predicted proteins | sample 1063281 | NCBI WGS metagenome assembly FUWD01 (sample SAMEA79048168, study PRJEB19326) | metagenome | biome: marine | reverse complement strand
GTCGTAGACAAAGAGGGTGCCCCTCATCTGGGGCCCATCATAGGAAACGCTCACCCCGAGACCGGGATTTTCCACCTCGTTGTCGATCATGCCGGTATAGTGAACCCAACCGATTTCGTAGGGAAGAGAGAGGGCTGCCCGATCCCCCAGATAGATCATCGGGATCGGCGTCTTTTCGGATGGAGAAACAGCTCTGGACACATCAAAGTAAACGCTGCGCGTTTCGATGATTACCTGTTCTCCCTCGACACGCTTGACCTCATAGTCCAGCTTCTCCACGTCGCCATGAAGCCCTCTGGCAACCTCTTTATGGACAGTATTCCAGTACAGCCCGAGTTTGGTGGAAAGCGCGTGGACCACTTCCATCTCCACCCTCGCTGCCACCATGGAATCCGTCACATCGACAATCACCGGATCGTCATAAGCCATACCGGACCCTCCCGATATGGGGAGGTCGCGTCCGGTTGCGTTCTTAATGATTTCCCTCAGCATGCAGCAGCACTTGAATTGTCAGCCGTTGATGCCGTAGTACTCACGATACCATGCAACAAACCGCCTGATACCGTCATCAACGGTGGTTGAAGGCTTGTACTGCACATCCTCGATCAGCTGGTCCACATCGGCGTAGGTGTCGGGCACGTCACCGGGCTGGAGCGGAAGCATCTCCTTTTCAGCAGTCCGGCCGAGCTCTCGCTCAAGGGCTGCGATATAGTCCATCAGCTCGACGGGTTTACTGTTGCCGATGTTGTATACCCTCCAGGGCGCGCGGCTGGAACCGGGATCGGGTTTTGCCCCCGACCACAGCGGGTTCGGCTCTGCCACATGGTCGAGGGTACGGATGACCCCCTCGACGATGTCGTCGATGTAGGTGAAGTCGCGACGGTGTTTGCCGTAGTTGAAGACTTTGATCGGCTTGCCCTTCAGGATGGCGTCGGTGAAAAGGAACAGCGCCATGTCGGGCCTGCCCCACGGGCCGTAAACGGTAAAGAAACGCAGGCCGGTTGTCGGGAGCCGGTAAAGATGGCTGTAGGTGTGGGCCATCAGTTCGTTGGCCTTCTTGCTTGCGGCATACAGCGAAAGAGGATGGTCGACATTGTCATGCACCGAGAACGGCATGGTTTCGTTGGCGCCGTATACCGAGCTTGATGAAGCATAAACCAGATGCCGGACACCGTTGTGTCGGCACCCCTCAAGAATGTTGATGAACCCGACAATGTTGCTTTCGATGTAGGAGTGCGGGTTGGTGATGGAGTAGCGCACGCCGGCCTGGGCGGCAAGATTGACGACCCGGTCGAATTTCCCCCGGGCAAACAGTTCCTCCATCGCCTTCCTGTCGGCAATATCGGCCTCAACAAAGGTGAATGCCTCGTGCGGGGTAAGCTGTTGGAGGCGGGCCTCCTTCAGCGAGACCTCATAATAGTCGTTCATGTTGTCGACCCCCGTTACACAATCGCCTCGCTCGAGCAGTCTCCCCGAGACGCTGGAGCCTATAAATCCGGCAGCGCCGGTCACCAGTACATTCATTGCAATGCAGTCGTTTTGTGCGTTATGCCCCGTCGGGCGGAGTGATAGGCCAGTACTCAAGTATAGGAACAATTATGGGGCCCTACAAGGCAAAAAAGCCCCGAAACAATGACCGGAGAGGGCAAAAAAAGATGAACGCTGTCGAGAGAGCATCATATTTTCTTCATAAATGTAATTTTTTAAGGCTCATAATATTTATTTCCATAAAAAATTAAGTATATATAGGGCGAGGGTTGCAAAAGTCCCCGCAAACAATAGTAAACAGACGGACATGAAGCGTTTTTTCGACAACTACGATGCTGATGCATCCCGGTTTTTCGACGAGCTTGTCGCGCGGGAGGGAGGGCCGAGGCCCCATTATGAAAAGCTGCTCCGGCGGTTCGCCATGTTTTCACAGGAGGATGTGAAAACAAGGAGGGAGATGACGAACATCTTCTTCCGCAGCCAGGGCATCACCTTCACCGTCTACGGTCTTGAGGAGGGCATTGAGAGGATCTTCCCCTTCGACCTCATTCCGAGGGTCATCCCGGCGGCGGAATGGGCGCTTATCGAACGGGGGCTCGCCCAGAGGATTGCGGCGTTGAACCTCTTTCTCTACGACATCTACCATACCCAGAATATCCTGCGCGACAAGGTCATTCCGGCAGAACTCATACTCGGCAGCCAGCATTTCCGCCGCGAGTTCGTCGGCGTCACCCCGCCGCAGGGCATATACATCCACGTTGCCGGCAGCGACATCATCCGGGACGGGGAAGGCCGGTATCTGGTGCTTGAGGACAACCTCCGGACCCCGAGCGGTGTCTCCTACATGCTGCAGAACCGTCAGGCGATGAAACGGGCCTTCCCGGTTCTTTTCAGCCAGTACAAGGTGCGCCCCGTGGAAGACTACCCGCAGGAGCTGCTCCGCACCCTTCAGGAAGTGAGCCCGCCGCTCCAGAGGGAACCCAACGTCGTGGTGCTCACCCCGGGCATCTATAACTCCGCATACTTCGAACACAGCTTCCTTGCCCGTCAGATGGGCGTGGAGCTCACCGAGGGCCGTGACCTCGTCGTAAACGACAATGTCGTCTACAAACGGACCACACGGGGACTTGAACGGGTCGATGTGATCTACCGGCGCGTCGACGATGCCTATCTCGATCCGCTCTGCTTCAGGCCCGACTCCAAGCTCGGGGTCGCAGGGCTCATCAATGCCTACCGGAAAGGCAATGTGACTCTGGCTAATGCCATCGGCACCGGCATTGCCGACGACAAGGTCATATACAGCTTCGTGCCGAAGATGATCAAATACTACCTCGGGGAGGACCCCGTGCTCGAAAACGTCCCGACCTGGCTGCCGGGAACCCCGTCCGACATGAAGTATATCCTTGAGCATCTTGACGAGCTGGTGGTCAAGTCCGCCAACGAATCCGGCGGATACGGCATGCTGATCGGACCCGAGTCGACTGCGCAGGAGCAGGAACAGTTCAGGGAACTCATCGTGGCAAATCCCCGCAACTACATCGCACAGCCGACCATATCGCTCTCGCGCCATCCGAGCCTCCTCAACGACTCTGAGATGTACGGATGCCACATCGATCTGCGCCCGTATGTGCTGACCGGAAAAAAGACCACGATCGTACCCGGTGGGCTGACCCGCGTGGCGCTCAAGCGAGGTTCGCTGGTCGTCAACTCCTCGCAGGGCGGGGGCAGCAAAGACACCTGGGTCGTCGACGAATAAACGGAACACCAACCAACCACCCCATTATGCTGAGCCGTGTCGCCGAATCACTTTTCTGGATGAGCAGGTACGTTGAACGTGCAGAGAACACTGCGCGCTTTCTGGACGTGAACTTCAACCTCCTGCTTGACCTCAACCGCATCACGACGGTTGAAACCCCCGACTGCTGGATCGCCCTTATACTCGTCACCAGCGACCGGGAGAAGTTCGACAGCCTGTATGGCCAGTACGGAGCCGAAACGGTCACCGACTATCTCGTCTTCAACCGCAACAACCCGAACTCCATCATCTCCTGCATCGGTCTGGCCAGAGAGAACGCCCGGAGCGTGATTGAGAGCATTTCAAGCGAAATGTGGGAGCAGATCAACAACCTCTACCACTACCTGCAGACCGTCACCCCGCAGAGCGTGCAGAACGATCCGTTCAGCTTCTACCGTGAGATCAAGAACGCCTCGCACCTCTTCCAGGGCATCACCGACAGTACCTTCCCGCGAAACGAAGGCTGGGACTTCGTGCAGATCGCCAAATACCTGGAACGGGCTGATAACGCCGCCCGGTTGATCGACGTGAAATACCACATGCTTGAAACAAGCCATGCCGGCCACGGTGACGTGGTCAGCGGATCGGTGGACATCCTCCAGTGGATGGCGGTCCTGAAAAGCTGCAGTGCGCTTGAAGCCTTCCGGAAAGTATATTTCGCGCGCATAAAGCCGCAGAGCATCCTGGAGTTCCTCATTCTCGACCGGACCTTCCCGCGCAGCATCAACTTCTCCGTCTGCGCCGCAAAAGATGCGCTCTGGCGACTCTCGGGCGGCTCTGCGGGACGCTCGTTCAACAGTGCAGACCGGCTCATCGGAAAAATGGAGGCGGAGCTGAGCTACACCACGATGGACGATATTGCCTCTAAAGGCCTCCACAGCTACCTTGCAGGACTTGAACAGGGAATCATGGATGTCGGCGAGCAGACCCACCTTACTTATTTCGCCTACCACACCCCGGAAATAGAACCGGTCGAGGAGGGGCTCCGTACCACATTCAGCGGCAACGGAGGAAAACGGGCCGAATGGAGCCAGGCCCAGCAGCAGCAACAGCAGGCATACTGCCGATAACAAGAGAGGACTATGATACTCAAAGTCGAACACAGGACGCTTTTCGAATACGACGTCCCCATCTATGAAACGGCAACGGAGGTTCGCCTGCACCCGCACACCGGACAGACCTCGAGGCAGCGCTGCACCAGCTTCACCCTGCAGCTTGACCCGCCCGCGCCGATTTTCGAGTACACCGACTTCTATGGCAACAAGGTTCACCACTTCAATCTCCTGCAGAGCCACAGACGGGTCAGCATCTTCGGCACCTCGGTCGTAGAGACCGGAACCGGACGGGCAGGAAGGGAGGAAAACGAAGAGATCCTCCTTCTGGACTTTTCCGCCGAGAGCCGGTTCGTTCACTTCGATGCCGCAATACGCTCCTTCATAGAAGCTCTGCCGCACACCGATGAGCCTGAAGCCCTTGCCGCATCCATCTGCCGCAAGATCAACGACACGTTCATCTATGAACCCGGAGCAACAGACGTCCACAGCACCAGCACCGTAGTGATGGCGCTCGGCCGGGGCGTCTGCCAGGATTTCGCACATATCATGCTCGCCGCATGCCGGAGTCTCGGCATTCCTGCGCGCTATGTGAGCGGCTACCTCTACGGCGGAAGCACCCCTGAAGGGCATGACGAAGCCAGCCATGCATGGTGCGAGGTCTGGTGCGGGCCCGAAAAAGGATGGGTCGGCATGGACCCCACCCACAGCTCGATCATTGCGGACGAACGCTACATCAGGATCGGCTCGGGCCGTGACTATGCCGACGTCCCACCGGTTCGGGGAACATGGAAAGGCAATGCCAGGGAAACGCTCGGCGTATCGGTTCGGGTGACGGAAATCGGGTAGCCGGAATAACCGGGGGCATTTCCTATTTTATTTCTCTCTTCGGCTGGTTACCTTCCTTGGTAACCAGCAACAGGCCCATACGACCAGCCCCCTCCTCCATGAACTTCCGCCTCCAGAGCACCGACCCCCGATCCGCCGCCCGGACGGGCATCCTTTCCACCGGCCATGGTGATATCCCGACCCCCGTCTTCATGCCGGTCGGAACCCGGGCAAGCGTCAAGTCGGTCGAGCCGCATGAACTGCTTGAACAGGAAGCGCACATTATCCTCACGAACACCTATCATCTCTACCTGAAACCCGGCAACCACATCATAAGGAAAGCCGGAGGGGTGCACCCGTTCATGGACTGGCATGGACCGCTGCTCACCGACAGCGGCGGCTACCAGGTCTACTCGCTCTCAGAACTTCGCAGAATCAGTGAAGAAGGGGTAACATTCAAATCGCACCTCGACGGCAGCATGCTGCAGTTCACTCCTGAAAATGTCGTTGACACCCAGCGCATCATCGGCAGTGATATCATGATGCCCCTCGACGAATGCCCCTCATCCAAGGCGGATCGTGAGTACATCCGCAAATCAGGCGAACTGACCATACGCTGGGCCGAGCGTGCGCGGCGCCACTTCAGTGCAACTGCCCCCCTTTACCATCACCCGCAGATGCTCTTCGGCATCACCCAGGGAGGCACGCACAGTGACCTGCGTGCCCTGTCAGCCAAAGCGCTTGTCGACCTCGACTTCGACGGCTATGCCACCGGCGGCATGGCGGTCGGCGAACCGGCCGAAGAGATGTATCGCATCCTTGAGCTCTCCCATACGCTCCTACCGGAACACAAGCCACGTTACCTGATGGGAGTCGGCACCCCGGAAAATATCCTCAACGCCATTGAGCGGGGCATCGACATGTTCGACTGCGTCATCCCAACCCGCGAAGGACGCAACGGAAGAGTCTACACCCGAAAAGGCAAAATGAACCTCCGCTCGGCAAAATATGCCGAAGACTTCTCCCCTGTTGACGAAGGGTTCGGCAACCATGTGTGCAAACATTACAGCCGCGCCTATATCCGCCATCTCCTGAACGTGGGCGAAATCCTCGGCCTCAAGCTCTGCACCCTGCAGAACATCTCGTTTTTCATGTGGCTGACCAGAACCGCCCGCCAGCGGATTGAAGAGGGATCGTTCCTCGAGTGGAAGGCCGGGTTCCTTGAAGAGTTCAACAGAGGAGAAGCATAGCAATGCCCCACCCCGAACACAACACCAGCGTCTTCCTTCTCAGCCTCGGCTGTTCGAAAAACACCGTCGACAGCGAACGGCTCCAGGCACAGGCTGAAGCTTCCGGAATCACCTTCACCCAGCAGGCGGAGGAAGCCGAAGTCATTCTCATCAATACCTGCGGGTTCATCGAAGATGCCAAGGAGGAATCAATCATGGAGATCCTTGCAGCCGTCGATATGAAAAACGCAGGAACCGTGCGGCAGGTCTATGTGATGGGCTGCCTCACCGAGCTCTACCGGAACGAACTGCAGGAGGAACTCCCGGAAGTTGACCGGTTCTTCGGCACGAGAGAACTGCCGGCAGTGCTTGACGCCCTCGGCGCCCGCTACCATCAGGAACTTTATGACCATCGCTCACTCCTGACACCGCCCCACAGCTCATATCTCAAGATCGCCGAAGGGTGCAGCCGCGCCTGTTCGTTCTGCTCCATACCCAAAATCCGGGGCCGCTACCTGAGCCAGCCAATGGAGCAGCTCCTGAGGGAGGCCCGACTGCTCCAGGAGAAAGGGGTAAAGGAACTCAACCTCATCGCCCAGGATATCACCGTCTACGGCGTGGACCTTTACGGAAAACAGATGCTCAACGACCTGCTCATGCGGCTATCCGACATGGAGTTCCGCTGGATCCGCCTGCTCTATGCCTATCCGGTCGGCTTTCCGCTTGAGGTCATCGACACCATCGGAAACCGAAGCAATATCTGCAACTACCTCGACCTCCCGCTCCAGCACTGCAGCGACCCCATCCTCCGCTCCATGAACCGCGGCATCACCAAAGAGCAGTCTCTCCGGCTTATTGAGGAGATCCGCAACCGGAACCCAGACATCCGCCTCCGCACCACCATGATTGCCGGTTACCCCGGCGAAACCCGCAAAGAGTTCGAGGAGATGCTGGAGTTCGCCGGAAGCGTGCGGTTCGACCGTCTTGGCTGCTTCCCTTATCGCCACGAGGAACACTCCCCCGCATACAGCCTCATAGACACCGTACCGGAAGAGGAGAAACAGGAAAGGGTGAGCGAACTCATGGAGCTTCAGGAAGAGATTGCCCGAAAGAAGAACGAGGCCTTTGTCGGCAGCCTCATGACCCTCCTTGTCGACCGGACTGAAGAGGGCGAAGAGGGGCTGATCCTCATCGGGCGCACAGAGTTCGACGCACCCGAAGTCGACAACGAGTGCCTGCTCGAGTCTGGATCCCCGGAGCCCTCACCCGGAACGTTCGTTCAGGCCCGCATCACCGGCTCAATGGCCTACGAGCTCCACGGAACAGTCGAATCGCTTATGGAGTAGGGCTCCCTCAGCCGCTCCCTGAAGGGCTTTTTCACCATTTTTGACTATATTTGCCGCTAAGTACGCGCCCGAACGGGCGCAACCGGAACGCGTCGCCACACGCAGAATCGAAACCGTTGGGATGGGACAGGACACGATAACAAAACAGCACTCGTTGATTTTCCTGACCGGTTTCAGCGGTTCGGGAAAGTCGACCATAGGCCCCCTTCTGGCCAACTCCCTCGGGTACGAGTTCCTCGATGTCGATCAGGCGGTTGAACAACGTGCAGGCAAACCCATTACCCGCATTTTCGCAGAAGAGGGTGAAGCGGCATTCAGGGAGCTTGAGCTCCAGACCCTGAAAACCGTAGCCGGAGAAAAGGAGATGGTCGTCTCGCTCGGCGGCGGAGCACTCCAGTATGACCCGTCCCATGCATTCATTGCCGGAGCCGGCACTCTGGTTTATTTGAAATCATCAGCCGCGAACCTTGCAAAAAGGCTGGTCAACAAACGCGACCGCCCCCTGCTGCGTGGAGAGGACGGAAGAAAGCACTCCAGGGAAGAGCTTGAAGAAAAGATCCGCCGGATTCTCGAAGAACGGGAACCCCGTTACCAGCAGGCAGCCCTCACCGTACAGACTGACCAGAAACGGATCGGCTCGACAGTGGAGGAACTGACAAGGAAAATAGAACGGCTTGTCCGCAAAGCCCCGCAGATCGGGGAGGACGGCCAGCAACCAGAACAGCCGTGAGCACCATCATCGTTTCGAGTCCGGTGACCGCCGGACTTGCATCACGCTTCAAAGCCCACGGGCTGAAGCTGAAAACCGTCGTCCTTTTCGACACCAACACCCGGAAGCTCTTCGGTGAGCAAGTGCTACGAACCCTCGCCGATGAGGGATTCATGGTCCACGAACTCGTTGTCCCCGCCCGTGAAGCATCGAAAAGCTTCAGCACGGCCTATAAGCTATACGGCGGCATGATTGAAGCCGGTGTCGACCGGAGCTGGAACCTGCTTGCCGTCGGAGGCGGCGTGGTCGGAGATCTCGGAGGGTTCATTGCAGCCAGCTACTACCGCGGCATCCCGGTCATCCAGCTCCCGACCACCCTTCTGGCCATGACCGACAGTTCAATCGGAGGAAAGGTTGCCATAAACCATCCGCTCGGCAAAAACCTCATCGGTTTTTTCCATCTGCCGGAACTGGTGCTGATCGACCCGTCGTATCTCGGGACCCTGCCGGAACGGGAGGTCTACTCCGGCCTGTCGGAGGTCGTCAAATACGGATTCATAGCCGACTCAGCCCTCCTTGAACGGCTCCGCTCACACTTCAGCAGCATCGTCGCGCTCGAAGAGCCCTATCTGACCGACGCCATCCGGCGCAGTGCGGAAATCAAAGAGGCTGTGGTACGGGAGGATTTCAGGGAGATGAGCGGGCTTCGTGCCACCCTGAACTTCGGGCATACGTTTGCCCATGGACTCGAAAAACTTGCCGACTACCGCTTCATCCGCCACGGGGAAGCCGTCACCATCGGCATGGCTGCTGCGCTTTCGCTCTCCCGCCGCCTCGGGTTCCTGGACCGGCCTTCGCTTGAACAGGGGCAGTCCATCATTGCAGAATTCCGCTTTCCCCGCGGACTCCTGAAAAAGCGGTTCCTCGACATCGACGCTCCGGCGCTTCTGGAAAACATGCTCTCCGACAAGAAAAAGCTAGACAGCCGCCTCCGCTTCGTTCTCCTGAAAGCACTCGGAGAAGCATTCCTCCTCGAAGAAGACGTGGATGACCGGGAAGTGCTCGGGGCGATTGAGGATGCGAAGACGTTCTTCAGGAAACAGTAATCCGGTTCAGCTCGAAGAGGTAGCGGGCACCTCTCGATACGGCATGGGGATCAAGCAGTGGCGGCATCTCCATCATGGACACGATGAGCGGTGCACGGCCACCGGTGGCCACAACCCGCGCGTAGCCTTCTCCATGTTCACTGCGGAGCCACCCCCGGATCTTCCGCACGAGGCCTTCCACCTGCAACACGCACCCCCATACCACGCCGCTCCGGATGCAGTCAGCCGTAGAGAGGCCCATGAGCCGTTCAGGCCTTGAGACCTCAACCCTCGGCAGCTGGGCCGTGCGTTCATGAAGCGCCGAGGCCATCAGCTCCAGACCAGGCATGATGAGCCCACCGAGGTAGCTGCGGTCTGCTGAAAGCACGTCGAATGTGATGGCGGTTCCGATGTCAAGGGCTATGACGGCGGCCTCTTCTTCAAGCATGCAGCATCGGGCACAGAGCGAAAGGCGGTCGGCACCGAGCGCAGAGGGGGGATCGTAGCTGATCCTGAAGGGCAGATTGAGGGTCGAATCGACAGCAAGCACCCTGCCGGGAAGTATATCCAGAAGCCAGCGGCCGGCAGCTTCTCCGGCACGGGGAACGACGGAACTGATGACGGCGTCAGCCGCAAGGGAATGGCGGGCGAGAAGCGGCTGAAGAAGTTCCCCGACCGCTTCGGGTGAAGAAAGAGCTGCGGTCGCAACCTGTAGAGAGTCGATAGGGTCAGTGCCGCTGAAGACGGCAAACATGGCCGTGGTGTTGCCGATTTCGGCAACAAGCAGCGGCGTGGAGGAGGGATGCGCCATCTGTTCCATGATCGGCCCCGTTCCGGGAAACACTACCGTAGTTCGGCCTTTACGCCGGTTTTTCGGGACAGCTCATGAAGGAATCGCCGGTAATCGGGCAGTTTTTCCGTCACATACACGGAATCACGGCCTGTAGGGGTTGTGGCGACAATGAAGATTTTAGGGGGCGGATTGTAGGTCACCCCCTCCTGCCGGATGGCCTCTATTTCCGAAAGAGGGAACGTCATCACCCTGCCCTTCCGGTCAAGGTACTGCAGTCGGTCCCCTTCAATGCGGACCGAGTCGCCGTCCTGGCCGTGCTCGGCAGCAAACTTCGTATTGTAGTACATCGGCAGGCCGAGCGTCACGGTGAACAGGAGAAGCATCATGGCCGTTTTCCAGAAACATCCGAGGTTGATGGCGTAGGTGAACCTGCCATAACGGAAAAACAGCCCCCAGCCGACAGCAAGAATGAGCATGGAGAGAAACCATGACGCGTAGTAGTAATAGTCCAGCCAGAGGGCCGGATAGGACATGGGGTACTGGAACGCTTCGGCCATATCGACTCGGGATCTTGTGTTCGTTGATGCTGGTGCGACAGTGAAAATAAGTCTTAACTTTCTCTATCCAATAAAATACAGAAAATCACCCGAAACCGATCCTCTGCATCATGAAAGCCTATCATAAAGAACTCTGGCTGAATATCCCCGAACGGATGGGGTTCCGGAACATCACACGCGACGTCGAAGGTGCGCTCCAGGAAAGCGGCATCAAGGAAGGTCTCTGCCTCGTCAACGCAATGCACATCACCGCCTCCGTCTTCATCAACGATGACGAACCGGGCCTGCATGAGGATTACCGCCAGTGGCTTGAAGCGCTCGCCCCGCATGAACCACTCAGCCGATACCGCCACAACCGGACTGGCGAGGATAACGGTGATGCCCACCACAAACGCCAGATCATGGGGCGGGAGGTCGTAGTTGCCGTGACCGGAGGGAAACTGCACTTCGGCACATGGGAACAGATTTTCTACGGGGAGTTCGACGGGCGGAGGAAAAAACGGGCGCTGGTGAAAATCATCGGAGAATGAACATCCCATCCTCCCTCGAATTAGTCACTCCCCGATGGTGTTGGTCGGTAAGGAAGCAGAATCATCCCCCGTCAACGATGAAAAAAGGAGGACATGATGGTTACCGAGAAAATGGAACACAATCCGGTTGGATGGTTCGAAATCCCCGTCCACGACATGGAACGGGCAAAGACCTTTTACGAGGCAGTCTTCAACATGCCCATCGAAGTACATAGCATGGATGACGGCATGGTGATGGGATGGTTTCCGATGAGTGAAACAGGATCGGGCGCCTCCGGGTCACTGGTAAAAGCAAAAGGCTATATCCCGACGCATGAAGGGACACTCGTCTATTTTTCAGAACCCGCCATCGAAACCGCCCTTAAGCGGGTCCGCAACAACGGTGGCAACGTCATCAAGGAAAAAACCGACATCGGCCAATATGGCTTTATCGCCTACATCGAAGACACTGAAGGCAACCGCATAGGCCTGCACAACATGACCTCATAGCGGCTCATTCCCTGAACATCGCCCGCTCAAAGAAAACCGGGAGGCAGGCGATGCAGGAGACCGGAAGCAAAAAAACAGCAGGGTTGTCCTTCGATGCACTCAGGAAAGCCTCTGCATGAAGGCCTTCACTGCTGCGACAAAGGCTTCCGGCTGCTCCTCATGAGGCAGGTGGGCGGAGTCGCCGATCACCTCAAGGTCTGCGCCGGGAACCTCACGGGCAAGACGGAGGCTTTCCTCAACCTTCACTGTACGGTCAAACTCACCGGTGACCACCAGCACAGGAAATGTGATCGAGCCGACCTTTTCATCAAGGTGGAGATGGTGCGTCTCAAGAAAAACCTCCCAGAACCCTCTCCCCCAGTTGCCAGTCATCATGTCGGCGCGATAAGCCGAGAGAGTTTCGGCGGGCAGCATGGACGGGTTGTGCCAGAAACTCACAAGCAGGCGGTCGAAAAACTTTCTTATGAGCAGCTTCATCAGTCGGGAAAAGACGGGGCTTGCGGCCTTCAGGAAGGGCTTCATAGCGGACGGGATGCCGCTGGCCGCATAAGCACTGTAAATCATGGCATCAACGAGCACGAGCCCGGAAACCTTATCTGGATGGCGGAGCGCCATGAGCATGGCGAGTGTCCCGCCGGTCGAGTTGCCGACGATGACCGCCTTATCGATACCAAGCTGTTCGAGGAAGGCTGCGGCAAGATCGCTCTGCGCTTCGGGTGCATAACTGACTCCGTTAAGCCTCGTCGGAACCGGGCGGGAGGTACGGCCGAAGGCCGGCCTGTCGAGCGCGATCACTGTCGCAATTTCAGATAGGGGACCGAGCACATTGCGCCATGAACGCATACTGAGGAAACTGCCATGAAGGAGAAGCATGAAGGGCGGCTCCCCGCTGCCATGGATCCTGTAATGCAGTCTGAACCCTCGGCAGTCAAGGAACCGGCTGTCGGAATCGGACTGAAGGGATGGATGACTCATAGTAAGTGACATAGGGTTGAGGTGCTGCAATAAGAAAAAGCGCCTGAGTCGCTATAATACAGAAAGGCCCGGAATACGGGCCTTTCTGTTTACTTCTTACGAACGGCGGATCAGTGTTCGAAGAGCATTTCCGAGTAGGTCGGAAGCTGCCAGCGACTGCGGTCTACCATAAGCTCGAGCCGGTCGGCCACTTCGCGGACCTTCAGCATGAAGGGCAGCAGGGTGTTGGCACAGTAGTCGGCCTTGGCGAATTCGCCATCAAGCGTTTCGAGCTTCTCGACCACCTCATCCAGTTCGGCCGTGAGGTCGATGAGGAGCGAAAGGTTCTCTGCAAGAGTCCTGTAGTGCCCGGCCTGGCTCTTCAGCGCAGCCTTCGACAGACCGATCTCGTCCGAAGCCGAGAGCAGGTTGTTGAAGGAGCTACCAATATCGCCCTGGTACTCGCTCACATCGGGGATGACAAGGGTCTTCAGCATGAGCTGCAGGGTGCGGGCCTCGATGTCGACACCTTTCACATACCGCTCGAGACGGATGTTCAGGCGTGACTCGATCTCCTCGACGCTGAGCACGCCGTATTTGACGAACACCGACTGCACATCCTTGCTCTCCAATACCCTGAGGGCCTCCGGAGTGTTCTTCAGGTTCGGCAGACCTCGCTCTTTTGCTGCCTGCTGCAGGGCATCGCTGTAGTTGTCACCCGGGTAGCGGATCGCTTTGGTCGCGGTGATTTCCTCGCGGAGGGTTTCAAGGATTGCAGAATCGCGGTCTTTTCCAGCCTTGACTTTGGCTTCGATCGTGTCGGCCATTTCGTCGACGGCTTCTGCCATGAGGGTATTGAGCACCATGTTCGGTACCGACACAGCCTGACTGGAACCGACGGCCCGGAACTCGAACTTGTTGCCGGTGAAGGCGAAGGGCGAGGTACGGTTGCGATCGGTATAGTCCTTGTTGACCACCGGCACCTGCGAGAGTCCGAGGTTCAGCACCTGCTTTTCCGTCTTCAGATCTATCTTGCCGCTCTCAATCGCATCAAGTACTCGCTCAAGCAGGTCGCCGAGGAAGACGGTGACGACTGCCGGAGGAGCCTCATTGGCGCCAAGCCGGTGGTCGTTGCCGATGCTCGAGATGGACATGCGCAGCACGTCGGCGCGTTTGTAGACGCCCTTGAGGACAGCGACGAGGAAGACGAGGAACTGGATGTTCTTTTCTGGGGTGTCACCCGGATCGAGCAGGTTGACGCCGGTATCGGTACCGATCGACCAGTTGTTGTGCTTGCCCGAGCCGTTGATGCCGGCAAACGGCTTTTCAAGCAGCAGGAGCGCAAAACCCTTCTTCTCGGCGATCTTGCGCATCACCTCCATGATCAGAAGGTTGTGGTCTGTGGCAACGTTGGCCTCCTCGAAGAGCGGAGCGATCTCGAACTGGTGCGGAGCCACCTCGTTGTGGCGGGTCTTGGCGGGAATGCCGAGCAGGTAGAGCTCATGCTCGACCTCCTGCATGAACTCGAGTACGCGGTCCGGAATGGCGCCGAAATAGTGGTCCTCAAGCTGCTGGCCCTTCGGCGGCAATGCGCCGAGCAGAGTGCGGCCGCACATGATGAGGTCAGGACGCTCGCTGTAGAACTTCTTGTCGATGAGGAAGTATTCCTGCTCGACGCCGGCAAAGGTCTTGACGCGGGAAACGCCCTTCGTGCCCAGTGTTTCCAGAAGACGGAGAGAAGCCTTGCTTACGGCGTTCATGGAGCGGAGGAGCGGGGTCTTGGCATCAAGTGCCTCTCCGTTATAGGAGATGAAGACGGTCGGAATGCAGAGCGTCACGCAGTTGCCGCCCTTCATGAGGAAAGCGGGGCTGGAAGGATCCCATGCAGTGTAGCCGCGTGCTTCAAACGTGGTGCGCATGCCGCCGGAGGGGAAACTCGAAGCATCAGGCTCGCCCTGGATGAGCTGCTCACCGGAAAAACGCTCTATCGGGGTACCGTCGCGATCGATGGAAAGGAACGCGTCATGCTTTTCAGCCGTCGAGCCTGTCATCGGCTGGAACCAGTGGGTATAGTGGGTGGCGCCGTTGTCCATCGCCCACTCTTTCATGCCGTGGGCTACGACGCCCGCAATCTCTTCAGTAATCTCCCTGCCGGCCCTGATGGTATCCTGCAGTGCGGTAAAGACCTCTTTGGGGAGTCTGGCCCGCATGGCTTTCTGGTCGAAGGTCATCGCCCCGAAATAGGACGAAACCACATTTTTATTCTCGATGCTCAAGAGAACCTCCTTGTTGGTTTGCTTGGTGTTGCCTGTCAAAATCGAATACGTAAAACAATAAATGAATGCTGCCTAAAGGAATGCTGCCCTCCGCCTATTTCCTCGACTTCTTCTCGTCGTAGGTGATCAGCACCTGGCGGTCCTGCAGATTGTTGCGGATGATGTCCGCTCCTATTTTCCTCGTCTTCTTCAGCTGGGAAAGCACAAAGCTCGTATTCGTGCTCATCACTCCCGGCCAGCTCTGTATGCGTGAAAGGAACTTCTCGAGCGATCCGGTGTTGTGGGTCATGACCCGGAGGATATGCGACCCCTCGCCGGTGACGGAATAGCACTCCATGATCTCGTCCTCCTTCATCACATGCTCCATGAAGGACTTGTAATGCTTGGAGGAATCAACCCGGACCCGCACGAACGCCTGGATATCGAAGCCGAGCTGGCGTTCGTCAACATCCATCGTAAAGCCCTTGACAATGCCGTTTTTCTGCAGCTTGTCGAGCCGTTCACTGACGGACGGGATGGAAAGGCCCACGACCTCGGCGAGTTCGCTCAGCCGGATCCGTCCATTCTCCCCCATGGACTCGATGATTTTCAAGTCGATCAGATCAAGATGTCCCGACATAACGGTGGCGGATTAAATTCAATTTTGTAAGAAAATTACACATTTCTAAGAAATAAGCAATGATTTTCTTAAAAAGAAGGCATATGATCGCATTATTTCTTAAATAATTTAGGGATGGGAGCGTAAAACACATTTCCCGGGAACAGGAAAAGCGCGTATCGGGTTGTTTCGTATTGCTTTCCTTCAAGTGATTGTGCAATTTATTCAATTCGCCGAAAGAGTCCACTGAAAAATGACACACCCCCAGGTAATGAGCAACTATCAGATAGAGCGGCCGAACCCTCGCCCGGAAGAAAGAAAAACAATAGAAAAAAAGTGTTCATAGAGCCCGCCGCGAGAGTGGCGGCCGATGACCTGCGCTTCGTCGTCAAAGAGGGACTGAAGCTCGGCGTGCGGATCATTTCGGAAATTGACAGGGCACTGCGGGCGCTCACTCGCTGAGGGCCTAAGGCAGAAGCGTCAGCATTGCCGAATCCCGTCTCAAATCCCTATATTCACGTTTGAATTGCAGTGCACGGACGACAAAGAGCGACCGGAGAGAGAGAGAGAGAGAGAGAGAGAGAGTTTCCAACCATTTAGATATCTGTTGAACGGTGAAAATTGCCATTTTCGGCGCAGGAGTCGCAGGGCTCTCAGCCGCCATAGAACTTGTTGAACGGGGCCACAGCGTTGAAATCTATGAAAAGCGCAAGGTGCTCGGCGGAAAGGTCTCGGTATGGAAAGACAGTGAGGGTGACTCCATCGAATCGGGCCTCCATATCGTCTTCGGCGGATACAGCCAGCTGCAGGAGTACCTGAAACGGGTCGGAGCTGAAGACAACTACCTCTGGAAGGAGCACTCCCTCATATACGCAGAACCCGACGGGGCCCAGTCATTCTTCAGGAAAGCCAACCTGCCGAGCCCCTGGGCCGAAGTGGTGGGCGGCATGCAGGCCGACTTCCTCACCATGTGGGACAAGATTTCACTCATCAAGGGCCTCTGGCCTGCACTGGCCGGAAACGAGGAGTATTTCCGCAGCCAGGACCACATGACATACTCGGAATGGCACCGGCTGCACGGAGCCTCTGAGCACTCTCTCCAGAAACTCTGGCGGGCCATCGCTCTGGCAATGAACTTCATCGAGCCGAATGTCATCAGCGCACGGCCGATGATCACCATATTCAAGTACTTCGGCACCGACTACGCAGCGACCAAGTTCGGCTTTTTCCGCAAAAACCCCGGCGAGTCGATGATTGAGCCGATGCGGCAGTATATCCAGAGCCGCGGAGGGAGGATATTCGTGGACGCCCGCCTCAGCCGCTTTGAGCTTGAAGGCGACGAGACAATCAAGAGCGCCGTGCTCCGCGACGGCCACACCATCGAAGCCGATGCCTACATCTCCGCCCTGCCGGTCCACAACCTGAAAAAGGTCCTCCCGGACGAATGGCTCCGTCACGACTACTTCCGCAACCTCCATCAGTTCACCGGAAGTCCGGTCATCAACTGCCAGCTGTGGTTCGACCGCAAGATCACCGATACTGACAACCTCATGTTCTCTGAAGGCACCATTTTCGCCACCTTCGCCGATGTCTCCCTGACCTGCCCCGACGACTTCCAGGCCGGCATGGGCACCGCAAACGGCGGCAGCGTCATGAGCCTCGTACTCGCCCCCGCGCACCAGCTGATGGACATGCCGAACCATGTCATCACGGACATGGTGATGAAAGACATCCATAACCGGTTCCCGAAATCCCGCGATGCGAAACTCCTGAAATCGACCATCGTGAAAATCCCCCAGTCCGTCTACAAGGCCGTTCCCGATGTCGACCGGTACCGCCCAGACCAGCTTGGCCCCGTGAGAAACCTGTTTCTGGCAGGAGACTATACCGACCAGCACTATCTGGCGTCCATGGAAGGCGCCGCCCTCAGCGGACGGCAGGCGGCAGAAAAGCTGATGGCGAAATTCGGAGGATGAAGCGGCTCTTGGTGAAGAAGAATATGGCCGACTGATACGGGTAAGGGTGACGTGATATGATATTAAATTACGGCTGGCGCCCAAGGACTTGGTGCTGGGATTGCGTATATTGTATCAACATCACAAACACCAACAATCATTCATTAATCTTACAGCATCATGGCAGCAGAAGAGCTCAACAAACCGGTTACACCGGCGGCACCGGCAAAACAGGCAGACATGCAGGGAGCCAATGTCGGCAATGGCGACATGGCACATCTCATCGGCAATATGGGCCTGCTCATCGATTCCACCATCGAATCGGTGCAGGGCGTGATCAATTCGGTCAGTTCGGCCACCGGCCAGCTGATTGAGGGAGTCACCACCACCATAAACTCCGACCAGGTCAAGGAAATGATCAGCACCGTCAGCTCGGCCACCGGCCAGCTCGTCGACGGCGTAACATCCACCATGAACTCCGACCAGGTCAAGGAAATGATCAGCACCGTCAGCTCGGCTACCGGCCAGCTCGTCGACGGCGTCACGGCAACCCTGAACTCCGAGCAGGTCAAAAGCTCATTCCAGGAGCTCGGCAAGCTCTGGACCAACATCCTCGAGAGCCTGAACACGACCGTTGCGACCGGTCAGGTTCAGGACCTGTTCAACAATGTCAGCGCCGGACTCGGCCAGCTGATGGGCAGCGTCATGCCTGGCGGCATGCAGATGGGCGGAAACGGTGACAAAGCGAAAAAAGAGATCAAGCAGATCCCCTTCTCGCAGAAAGAAACCGCCGCACCTGCGGCTCCTGCTGCACAGCTGCCCGGTACGCCCGGCCAGCAGAACTGAAGAACCACCCCCTCTTATAGTCGCCTGCCAGAATAGCGGCAGAACTGAATGCTGAAAATCCCCCGAGATCCCCCAACAGGGGGGTTTTCAGCCTTCCTTTACCGGAAATCTTCCCCCCGGCTTGAAAAGGAATACTGCAGTGAAAAAGACATGCCATACCATCCCGCCGTCGGACAGGAAACCGGCAGCGCGAAAAAATACCGTGCTCATTGCCGATGATGACGAAACCTCGCGGAGGATCTTCAGTCATTTCGTCAGGAAAATGGGCTACACGGCTCTGGTCGTGCAGAACGGCATGGAGTGCATCGAGAGCATCACGGAACAGTCGCCCGATGTCATCCTGCTCGACATCAACATGCCGGGCAAGGACGGATTTGAAGTGATGCTGCACATGAAGACAGAGCACATCAAAACCCCGGTCATCATCATCACGGCTTCGCACGACATTCCCCAGGCGGTCAAATGCATCAAGCTCGGCGCCTATGAATACCTGACCAAGCCACTGAACATCGACCGGCTTGAAATCGTCATGCGCAACTCCCTTGCCGAATCGGCGCTGCAGATCGAAGTCAAAAACCTGAAGAAGGAACTCCGGACGCGTGACATCTTCCAGCACATCATCGGCAGAAGCAGGGCCATAAAGGCATCCATGGAACAGGCCGTCCAGGTCATGGAAACCGACCTGAACGTCCTGATACTCGGGGAAAGCGGCACAGGCAAGGAGCTCTTCGCCCAGGCGATCCATCAGGGCAGCAGAAGAAACTGCGGACCATTCGTCTCGGTCAACTGCGCCGCCATATCCAGCACGCTGGCCGACAGCATACTCTTCGGCCACGCAAAGGGGTCGTTTACCGGCGCAGCCAGCGACCACACCGGTTTTTTCGAGCAGGCTGACAAGGGCACCATCTTCCTCGACGAGATCGGTGACATGGAAGCAGACATCCAGGCAAAGGTGCTCAGGGCAATACAGGAGAGGAAAATCCGCCGGGTTGGTGAAAAACACGAGCGTTCGGTCGACTTCCGGGTCATTTCGGCAACCAACAGGAACTTCGCCGATGCCATACGCTCAAACCAGTTCCGCGAGGACCTCTACTACCGGCTGGAAGAGTTCCCGCTCTTCCTTCCGCCGCTCAGAGAAAGGCCCGAAGACATCCCTTTGCTGGCGCGCCATTTTCTGGATGAGTTCGCCAGTGCCAACAACATCGAAAAGCTCAGCTTCACCGATGAAGCGCTCGCGGGGTCCAAAGAGTATCACTGGCCGGGGAACATCCGTGAGCTCAAAAACGCCGTCCAGCGGGCGGCCGTTACAAGAAAAGGAGATGAGGTCGATTCCCTTCGCCCGATCCTCAAGCACGGAAACGGCAGCACAGCCGGACACCCCGCATCTGCGCTCGCGGGTTCAGCCGCACAGCGCTCGGCTGGCCATGGACCCGACATGCAGTCCTACTCGCTTGAGGAGCACGAACGGGAAGCGATACTGAAAGCATACAAGGCCTCGAACGGCAACCTCACCAAAACTGCACGGATGCTCGGCATCGGAAGGGCAACCCTTTACCGCAAACTCGACAAGTTCGGCCTGGAATACCTCAAGACCGGCTGAAAATAGGGATCGACCCTTACCCTTGCCCCATGCCGGTGTGACCGAACCCGCCCTCACCGCGCTCCGTATCGCCGAGCGTGTCGACTTCAACGAAGGAAACCTGCTCGACACGGGCGACGACCATCTGCGCAATGCGGTCACCGTGGCTGACCTTGAACGGGTCCCTGCCGTGATTGACGAGAATCACCTTCACCTCACCGCGGTAATCAGCATCGATCGTTGCCGGAGAATTGGGAAGGGATATGAGGTTACGCAGAGCAAGCCCGCTGCGCGGTCGCAGCTGGGCCTCATATCCTTCGGGAAGCTCTATGGCCAGTCCCGTCGCAATAAGCTCCGCCGAGCCCGGCGCCACAACAACCGGAGCCTCAAGGCAGGCGGAAACATCCATGCCTGCGGCGTGTCGTGTAGCATAAACCGGCAGAAACGCTTGTTTGTTAAGCCGCACAATCTTTACTTTCAGCATCTGCAGTACTTTTTATCATTACTGGAACAGTCCATCAGGCCGCCCGGTACACGGGAAACTCCTCGAGGGCGCATCCAGAGCCCGGAGGCAATATACGATGCAAATGGAAAGTGACGGCTCCCGTGTTTACGCCCTGGCCTTCGGCGCCCATCCCGACGATGTCGAACTCTCATGCGGTGCGACGCTGCTTAAAATAATGGGCGAAGGCAGCAAGGTCGCCGTCTGCGACCTCACCCGCGGGGAAATGGGCACGCTCGGCACTCCCGAAACCCGTCGGAAAGAGGCCGCGGAAGCCGCGAAAGCCATGGGCTACCGTGAACGCGTGCAGCTCGACCTCGGCGACTCGAAACTTTTCTACAACGAAGAGAACCTCCACGCCGTCATAGCAGTCATCCGCCGCTTCCGCCCGCAGGCGGTCTTCTGCAATCCGGCCGAAGAGCGCCACCCCGACCATGTGAAAGCCTCGAAGCTGGTGACTGACGCCTGTTACTATGCCGGGCTCCGCCAGCTGAAAACCACTGACGGGGGCACCCCGCAGGAACCGCACCGGCCGCGCCACATTTTCCACTATATCCAGTTCAGGGACCTCGCTCCGGACATGATCGTCGACGTGTCCGATACTTTCGAGGCCTCACGCCATGGGCTCCTCTCCTTCACCTCCCAGTTCTGGCAGGAGGGCGAGAGCGGTTCGCCGGCCACACTGATCAAACGCAAGGAGTTTCTCAGCGGCCTTGAAGCCCGGGCACGCGCGCTCGGCGAACAGATCGGCGCCCAATACGGCGAAGGGCTCATAGAAACCACAACCCCGGCCGTTCGAACCTTCACGGCCTGCTTCCCCGACATCTAACACCTCTTCCCCCCATGCAGAGAACCATCACCGCACTCCTCGTTGTCCTGCTCTTCCTCGGCACCCTCACCTCCTGCCGGCAGAACAATGCCGCTGCCCGCAAAGAGGCCATCATCGCAGCGGTATCGGCAGATTTCGACCATCTGAACCCGCTGCTCATCCAGCTTTCGATGTCGCGTGAAGCCTGTGCCCTCATCTACCCCTCACTCGTCAAGCCGTCCTATGACATCGAAAAAGGCACCATCACCTTCCTGCCTTCAGCGGCTGAACGCTGGGAGTTCTCGGCGGATGGCCGCACGGCGACATTCCACCTGCAACCCGGAGCGGTCTGGGAAGACGGGGAAAAGCTGACAGCGGAAGACTTCAAATATTCCTACACCCTTTATGCAAATCCCGCAACGGCCAGCACAAGGCAGCACTACCTTGAGGATCTGCTTTTAAACGCCGATGGCTCCCCCGACATCGCCCGCTCGATCGAAACCCCGAATGATTCTACCCTGGTGCTCCGTTTCCGCCGTCCACTCTCCCCCGCCATCATCCTCGACCACTTCAACGACCTGATGCCGGTGGCCGAACATGTGTTCCGGAAGTACAGCCCCGACGAGATCCGCAGCCGTGCCGCAGAGATCCCGATTGTCGGTGCAGGGCCCTACAGAGTGCTGAAATGGGCGCGACAGGAAAAGCTGGTGCTGGAAAGCAGTCCCTCCTCAACCCTTCCGCACCCCGCCGTGACACGCCAGCTGATCTTCCTCGTGGTCCCCGAATACACGACGCGCCTGGCCATGCTCCGCTCCGGCCAGGTTGACGCGATGCTCTCCGCCGGAGGCATCAACCCGAAAGATGTCCCGGACCTCTCCACCATGGCAAAGGACGTCGTCATCCGGCCGGTGAAAGACCGCTACTTCGACAGCATCGTCTGGCTGAACATCGACGGCGAAGTATGGCGCCGGCAACATCTCGTAAAACCCAACCCGCTCTTCGGAGACAAAATGGTCCGCCGTGCGCTCACGCTCGCCATCGACCGCCAGTCGATCATCGACGGGTTCATGGGTCCCGAACATGCCGAAATCGTCAACACATCGCTCTCTCCGGCCTACCGCCAGATCACCGACACATCGCTCGACCCGTATGCCTACGACCCGGGCAAAGCCTCGGAGCTGCTCACCGCGGCTGGATGGACACCGGGCCCGGACGGCATCCTCCGGAAAGCAGGCAGAAGGTTCACTTTTGAACTTGCCGCACCTGTTGGCAACCCAAGGCGGAACTACGCGGCCACCATCATCCAGCAGAACCTCCGCCAGATCGGCATCGACTGCCGCCTCCGGTTCGATGAAAGCCTCATTTTCCTGAAGAACCAGAACGAGTTCCGCTATGAAGCGGCCCTGTCGGGGCTGGCTGCCGAAACCCTTCCCTTCCAGCTGATCATCTGGGGGTCCGACTTTGAAAAACGCACGTTCAACTCATCGGCATTCCAGAACCAACGGCTTGATGCAGTCATCGAAGCACTCAGCGGCCCGCAGCAACCAGCCCTCGAACTGGCTCTCTGGAAAGAATACCAGCAGATCCTCCACCGCGACCAGCCGAGAACATTCCTGTACTATTATGACGAACTTGAAGGGTTCAGCAGTCGGGTGGAGAACGCTGACGTCAACCTCATCGCAACCCTCTGGAACGCCTATGACTGGAAGCTTCGCTGAATGAGCTGAGAGACCCGGCCATCCGACATTGGCCAAGGTATATTTTCATCGAATTGCTATATTTACCTGCTTTCCGGGGAAGGGGCCGAACGGCCCGTTTCCCCTGTTCCCTATACCCGTGAAACCATTCGTCCCATGCCCCGTTATACACCCGAGCAGCTCCAGCGCCGCAACGCCTCCGTCTGGACAACCGTACAGGCCATTCTGGCGCCCATCCAGTTCGTCATGTTCCTTCTGGGCGTCACCATCACCTACCTCTACAAGTACGACATCTGGATAGACAACTTCGCATGGGTCACCTTTTTCGTGACCCTGAAAACCTTCATGCTCTTCCTGATATTCATCACAGGCGGCTTTTTTGAAAAAGAGGTCTTCGGAGCGTTTGCCTTCGCTCCTGAATTCTTCTGGGAGGACTTCGGGAGCTCCATCGCCATGGTGGTCCATGTATCCTACTTCATTCTCTTCTACATGGGCCTCGATGAGTCGATCCTGCTCTGGACGGCACTTGCCGCCTACCTCAGCTACCTCATCAACGCTCTGCAGTTCGTCATCCGCCTCTTGCTTGAAAAGCGCAATGAAAAGAAAATGAAGGCAGGGGAGGCCGCATGAAATCAAAAGCCATCGTCTTTACCGGCGTGCGGCAGATAGAGCTCCGGGAAGTGACCCTCAAACCGCTCTCCTCGACCGACGTCCTTGTTGAAACCTGGTGGTCATCCATCAGCACCGGAACGGAAAAGATGGCCTTCAATGGCCTCATACCCTCCCCGCCCTTCATCTATCCGTTCATTCCGGGCTATGAAACCGTCGGCAAAATCACCGAAGTCGGCGCTCATGTCAACCGTGAACTCATCGGCAGGTACGCCTACATCGCAGGTTCGTTCGGCTATGAAGGGGTGAACGCCGCATTCGGGGGAGCGTCGCAGTTCGTTGCATGCCCGGTGGAGAGCCTCACCGTGCTTGAGGGCATAGAAAACCCGCAGTGCGGCATCGCCCTTCCGCTTGGCGCAACGGCTTTGCACATCGTAGATCTGGCAGCCGTAAAAGGAAAGAAAGTGCTGGTGCTCGGCCAGGGGGCAGTCGGGCTCCTGGCCGCGGAACTTGCAAAACTCATGGGGGCTGCACTCGTTGCCGCCACGGAACCCTCCCAGAACCGCCTCCGCCACTCACCGGCCGACATCAGAATCAACCCTGACACCGAGGACGTGATGGCTGCGCTAGCAGGCCATGAGTTCGACGTGCTCATCGACAGCACCGGCATCATGAGCGCGATCGACACCGGCCTGCGCTTCCTCAAATTCCATGGGCAGGTCATATTCGGCGGCTACTACCAGCGCATGAACATTGATTACTCGCAGGCTTTCCAGAAGGAACTCTCCTTCATTGCCGCAAAGCAATGGGCCAAGGGCGACCTGGAACGTGTCCGCAAGCTCATAGCCGAAGGGCGGCTCAACACCGAAAAGATCTTCACCCACCACCACCCGGTGGACGATGCCATCACAGACGCCTACATGCAGGCATTCAACGACCCCGACTGCATGAAGATGATCCTCACATGGAAAAAAGAAGCCGAAGAGGGCGGAACACCCTGCCACACTGCCCCGAAACCCTGAGCACACCCGAATGGCAGCACGCACTCTGGCGATATACGGAAAAGGTGGCATCGGCAAAAGCTTCACGACGACCAACCTTGCAGCAACATTCTCCCTCATGGGAAAACGGGTGCTGCAGCTTGGCTGCGACCCGAAGCATGACTCCACGACCTCGCTCTTCGGCGGCATCTCCCTGCCGACAGTCACCGAGGTGTTCACTGAAAAGAACGCCCGGAACGAGGAACTTGAGATCAGCGACATCGTCTTCCGCAGAGACATTCCCGACTTCCCCCAGCCCATATACGGTATCGAGCTCGGCGGCCCCCAGGTTGGTCGCGGATGCGGCGGGCGCGGCATCATATCGGGATTCGATCTGCTTGAAAAGCTCGGGCTGTTCAAATGGGACCTCGACATCATCCTCATGGACTTCCTCGGTGATGTCGTCTGCGGCGGCTTTGCCACACCTCTGGCCCGTTCGCTCAGCGAAGAGGTCATCCTGGTCACCAGCAATGACCGACAGTCGATCTTTACGGCAAACAACATCTGCCGTGCAAACAACTATTTCAGGACGATTGGCGGGCGCTCCCGTCTGCTTGGGCTCATCATCAACCGCGACGACCAGAGCGGTATGGCTGAGAAATATGCCGCGGCGGCGGGCATCAACGTGCTCTTGAAAGTGCCCTACAACATGGAGGCGCGCGACCGTGACGACTGTTTCGACTTCGCTATCCGCATACCCGAAATCCGCAGCTCTTTTGAAAAGCTTGCCGACGACATCATCCATGGGCGCATCACCCCGTCAGAAGGTGCCGGACTTGAATTCCATGACTTCGTCAACCTCTTTGGCGAAGTAAGCACGTCTCTTCCCCTTGCGGCAACCGCCGGTGAACTTTTCGGCAGCAGCCTTGAACCCACAGGGAACAATGCGGCTGCAGGCACCGGAGACGAAGCGAGAATGGAGAAGTGCATCGATCAACTTGAAGAAAACCTGCAGGCGGTATGGCGGATGCATGAAGAGGAGGGCAGAGAAACCGATGCCATTGCCGAAGCACTGCACTGCAGCGAACCCGAAGCCGGGGAGCTGCTCAGGAAGGCCCGCAAGGAACTCAAACGGCTCTTTTTCAACACATAGGATGCTCTCTTCGGCAGCCTGAGCGGCTGAAGGACACGAAACAGAAAACCCCTGCACATCACTGAAGGATATGCAGGGGTTCTCCATTTTCTACCGGGGTGGTGGGTTACTCCCCCACTTTGGCGCGCTTGACGGCCTTGGCCCTCATGTCAGCATCGAGAATCTTCTTGCGGATCCTGATGCTCTGGGGGGTCACCTCGAGGAGCTCATCGTCGTTGATGAACTCAAGGGCCTGCTCAAGGGAAAGAATCCTTGGCGGAGTGAGCCGCAGCGATTCGTCAGTACCCGAAGAACGCATGTTCGTCAGCTTCTTGGTCTTGCAGACGTTCATGGTGATATCAAGACCTCGCGTGGATTCACCGACAACCATGCCTGCGTACACCCGGGTGTTCGGAGAGACGAAGAAGGTACCGCGGTCTTCAAGGCTGCTGAGCGCATAGGCGACGCAGACGCCGGTTTCAGCGACGACCAGGGCACCGGTTTCACGGCCGGGAAGCTTGCCCCTGAACGGCTGGTACTCGTGGAAGACGTGGGCCATGATGCCCTCGCCCTTGGTATCGGTGGTGAACTCAAGGTTGTAGCCGATGAGGCCGCGGGTCGGGATCTCGAACTCGAGTCGTACCATGCCGCCTCGCAGCGTGCCCATATGGGTCATTTCCGCCTTCCTGCGACCCATCTTTTCAATGATGACACCGGTGTACTCATCGGGAATGTCGATGGTGACGTGCTCGATCGGCTCAAGCACCGCACCGGACTCGTCCTTGTGCAGGATCACCTGCGGTCGGGCAATAGCCAGCTCATAGCCTTCGCGGCGCATGGTTTCAATGAGTACGGAAAGGTGGAGTTCGCCCCGTCCTGACACGCGGAAGGTATCGGCGCTCTCGGTCTCTTCGACATTGAGGGCGACGTTGGTCATGACCTCCTTCATCAGGCGCTCGCGGATCTTGCGGCTGGTAACCTCTTTGCCCTCCTGGCCTGCAAACGGCGAATCATTCACCGAGAAGAGCATGGAAAGGGTCGGCTTGCTGATCACGAACGACTCGAGCACTTCCGGGGAATCGGGAGCGGTCAGGGTAAGGCCGACGGATGCATCGGAAATACCGGCAATGGCGACGATGTCGCCCGACGATGCCTCCTTGACCTCCACGCGCTGCATCCTGTCGAACTGGAACAGCTTAGTCACCGTCCCTCTGCCGACGATGCCCTCGGGCTCGACGACGACCAGCTGGCTGCCGGGAGAGACCTTGCCGCGGTAAATGCGGCCGATGGCGATTTTACCGATATAGTCATTGTAATCAAGGCTGGTGACAAGCATCTGGAACCCGCCCTCGTCGTTGTCCGCCGGCGCAGGAATCTCCTTGATGATAATGTCGAGCAAGAGATCCATGTTGCCATCGGGGTCATCCATGCTGTACTTGGCGATGCCGTTTTTGGCGGAGGTGAACAGGTAGGGAAAATCGAGCTGATCCTCATCGGCTCCGAGAGCGATGAAAAGGTCGAGCACCTGGTCGTGGACCTTGACCGGGTCAGACTGCGGGCGGTCAATCTTGTTGATGACGACGATAGGCTTCAGCTTCAGCTCAAGCGCCTTGCGCAGCACGAACTTGGTCTGCGGCATGGGGCCCTCGAAGGCATCGACAAGCAGAAGGACTCCGTCGACCATCTTCAGGATGCGCTCAACCTCGCCGCCGAAATCGGCGTGGCCGGGGGTATCGACGATATTGATCTTATGGTCTTTGTAAATAGCGGAGGCGTTCTTCGAAAAGATGGTGATACCGCGCTCACGCTCCTGGGGGTTCGAATCCATCACACGGACATCGACCTGCTGGTTATCCCTGAAAACGCCGGTTTTCTGGAATATGGAATCGACCAGGGTGGTTTTGCCGTGGTCAACATGGGCGATGATGGCAATATTGCGGATATTCTTTTTCCTGTTCATCTTTTTATCCTTGTAAATAAGTATATTTATGTTCCGTGACGGGCGGAATATACATCTTTTTCTTTGCTTTCCGAACACACTTGAAGGCCGCACGGATTCCCCCTGCAATTTTGGCCGATCCACTTAACGACCGGGCTCTACCGCATAGCGCACGATGAATAATATAATCCTCGACAACACCCCGCTTTTCATCCTGACGCAGGTCGTCTCGATGCTCTATATCGTCACCACCATCCTCTACGGCGCCCACTTTTTCAAAGATTCGCAGTCCGCAAAGAAATACAAACAGCCGGCCCTGGTGCTCACCGTGCTCACGCACCTCGTCTACCTCGGCCTGTTGACCTCGATAGCCGGATACCGGATCGGCTACTCTACATTCAACATCATGACCATGGTGGCCCTCACCCTGACCACCACCTATTTCTTCATAGAATTCACCACAAAAAGCGACAAAACCGGCTTTTTCGTCATCGCCTTCGCAACAGGTGCAGAGTTGATCTCATCCATCATGACTGCCCAGACGTCATCCACAAGCCCCAGTTTCACAGGCATCGGTATGGGAGTCCACCTCATCGCAGCCATTTTCGGATTCAGCGCCATCGCCATCGCAGGGCTCTACAGCTTCCTTTACCTGCTGCTCTTCCGCCAGATCCAGCGAAACCGTTTTGAGCTGCTGTTCCAGCGCCTTCCGAACCTCGAGGTGCTCGAACGCCTCATCATGCACGCGGTCGCATTCGGGTTCATTTTCCTCTCCGTCACACTGTTTGCAGGCATGGTGGAGCAGAACGCTACGGGCGGTGTCGTCAACATTTCAGACCCGAAACTCGTCACGCTCGGCCTCATATGGCTCATCTACGGCACCAGCATATTCATCCGCCCGCTGCTCGGATGGGATATCAAGCATATGGCATACCTCCTCATTTTCCTCTTCGTTTTCATCACGCTGCTCATCACGCTGATGGCCGTATTTTCACCGACCTTCCACAGCATCTCCTTATAAAATGCCCCTATATTTGAAAATATGGGGCTGTTGCGATATATTTAAGACTCAGCAATATGCCGGCACCGGAGGATTACCTACCCTCCTGCAAGCATAACCGGTTCACTTAAACAGCCCTGCTATGAACATCATTTCAGTTGGTGTCAATCATAAAACTGCACCTATTGAAATCCGGGAAAGAATCTCTCTTTCAGAAGTTCAGAACAA
>FUWD013231418.1_pt1 | contig 29044 bp, 24 predicted proteins | sample 1063281 | NCBI WGS metagenome assembly FUWD01 (sample SAMEA79048168, study PRJEB19326) | metagenome | biome: marine | reverse complement strand
GTAATACTGTTCCAGGCGCACCAGGGCAATGTGGGTGATGTCGCGCTTAGCAATTTCTGACTGCAGGTCATAATAAATCTTGCCAGCGACCATTAATACTTTGGTAATCTCTGACGCGTCTGACACCGCGGGATCATCGAGTACCGGTTGGAACTTTCCTGTGGTGAAATCTTCCACCCCACTTGTTGCCCCACGCAACCTCAGCATGGCTTTGGGCGTGAATACGACCAGGGGTTTGCGGGGGCGAGCATAGGCCTGGCGTCGTAGCAGGTGGAAATAGGACGCCGGCGTGGAGGGCCGGGAAAGAATCATGTTGTCTTCGGCTGCCAACTGCAAGAACCGTTCGATGCGAGCTGATGAGTGGTCGGGGCCTTGGCCTTCAAAGCCGTGGGGGAGCAAAAGCACCACGCTGGAACGCTGGCCCCATTTTTGTTCGGCAGACGAAATAAATTCGTCAATGACGGTTTGGGCCCCGTTGACGAAATCACCAAACTGCGCCTCCCACATGACCAAAGCATCGGGGCGCTCCACGGAGTAGCCATATTCAAACGCGAGCGCCGCATATTCGCTCAGCAGGGAGTCATAAATCCAGAGCCTTGCTTGGTTTTCCGCCATGTTCATGAGCGGCAACCACTCCTGACCGTTCACCCGGTCGTGGAGGACAGCATGGCGCTGGACGAACGTCCCACGCCTCGTGTCTTGGCCTACCAGCCTTACGGGCGTTCCCTCTAACAGCAGGGAACCAAGCGCGATCAGTTCTCCAAACCCCCAGTCAATGTCCCCGCTGCGCGACATTTCTCGTCGCTTATCGAGAAGGGGCTGGAGTTTAGGGTGAGTGGTGAAGCCCGGAGGATGATTGGCGTGGGCATCACCAATGAGAGCGAGAACTGAGGGGTCAACACCGGTGGTTTCTGGCTCACCAGCAACATCCAGGTCCCGCTGAGAATCTGGCCGTTCCACGTCCGCAATGGCGCCTTTATCGTCGGTGATAACGGAGATAGCACCGGTTTGGGCGGCATGAGTTTCTTGGAAAGCCTCCTCGAGGCGTCCTTGAAAGTCGCGCTGGGCAGCTTCGAGCTCGTCCTGGGTGAGATCGCCTCTCCCGAGGAGGGCCTCGGTGTACAGGGTACGAACGCTCCGCTTAGCCTCAATCAAGTTGTACATCAAGGGCTGTGTCATCGCCGGGTCATCGCCTTCGTTGTGACCGCGTCTGCGATAACAGATGATGTCGATGACAACATCTGCCTTGAATTCTTGCCGATACGCAAAGGCGATTTCGGCAACCCTCAGCACCGCTTCAGGGTCATCCCCGTTGACGTGGAAGATGGGTGCCTGAATGGTTTTGGCGACATCGGTGGCATAGATTGAGGTGCGTCCGTCGTGGGGCAAGGTGGTGAAGCCGAGCTGATTGTTGACGACGACGTGCATCGTCCCACCGGTTCGGTAGGAACGAAGCTGGGACATCTGGAGGGTCTCTAATACCACTCCTTGGCCGGCCATGGCCGCATCACCGTGAATCAGAACGGGAAGAACTCCGAAACGACCAATCTCTTTTCGGTCCTGTTTGGCTCGGACAATTCCCTCGAGCACACCGTTGACCGCTTCTAGATGGGAAGGATTCGCCGCCAAATACACGGGAATGCTCTCACCGCGCGACGAGGTGTAGGTGCCTTCGGTTCCCAGATGGTATTTCACATCGCCGGAACCTTGAACGCTGCGGACATCCTGGGCACCCTCAAACTCACGGAAAATTTGCCCGTAGGTCTTTCCCGCAATATTTGCCAAAATATTGAGGCGGCCGCGGTGAGCCATCGCCATCGCCACCTCATCAAGTCCCGCTTCGGTGGCGGCCTGCAAAATTTCATCGACCAGGGTGACCGTGGATTCGGCTCCCTCCATGCTGAAACGTTTTTGCCCCACATACTTCGTTTGCAGGAAGGTTTCGAAAGCTTCGGCCTGGTTCAGTTTGGAAAGAATTCGCAGCTGAGCATCGTGGTCGGGTTTTTCGTAGTGCTTTTCCAGTCTCTCCTGAAACCACGAGCGCTGGCGTGGGTCCTGAATGTGCATGTACTCCGTGCCGATGGTTCGGCAATACGAGTCGCGAAGGACGCCAAGAATTTCGCGCAACAACATGGTCTGCTTATTGCCGAAGCCGCCTGTGACGAATTCCCTGTCAAGGTCCCAAAATGTTAAACCGTGGCTTTCAATTTCTAAGTCTGGATGGGAGCGTTGTCGATACTCGAGGGGATCAATGTCCGCCATGAGATGGCCTCTGACGCGAAATGCGTTGATGAGTTCCTGGACGCGGGAGGTTTTGTTGACCATATCCGCAGCGTTGATAGCGATGTCCTCAGCCCAGTGGATGGGCATGTAGGGAATGCGAAGCGACGCAAAGATTTCTTCAAAGAATCCATCGCCGCCAATCAAAAACTGATGAATCTTGGCGAGGTATTCCCCCGACCCAGCCCCTTGGACCACACGGTGGTCATAGGTGGAGGTGAGGGTGATGGTCTTACCAATACCCAGATCTGCAAGCGTGCGTTTAGAGGACCCCTGGAATTCTGCGGGGTAGTCCAAAGCGCCAGCCCCAATGATGCAGGCTTGGCCTTTCATGAGGCGCGGCACAGAGTGCTCGGTTCCAATGCCGCCGGGGTTGGTCAACGAGATGGTGTTGCCGGCGTAATCATCGGCCACCAGTTTGCCTTCGCGTGCTCGGCTTACGACATCTTCGTAGGACAGAAGGAAATCGCGAAACCCCATGTTTTGGGCACGCTTGATTCCTGGGACGACGAGACTTCTGGTGCCATCGGGTTTAGGAATGTCAATGGCAATGCCCAGGTTGATATTCGCTGGGTGAACTGCGACAGGTTTTCCCTCACGCTCGTCATAGAAGACGTTTTGGCTGGGAAGCACTTTGAGGGCCTTGATCATCGCCCACGCAATGAGATGGGTGAACGACACTTTGCCTCCACGAGTGCGGCGCAAGTGGTTGTTGATAACAATACGGTTATCAATCAAAAGTTTGGCGGGAACCGTGCGCACGCTGGTGGCGGTGGGGACCTGGAGGCTCTGGTCCATGTTTGCCGCGAGCGCTTTGGCCATTCCCTTCAAGCGGTCTACCTGATCGACGGGTTCAGGAGTTTCGGTTTCCTGGTCATCGGCAACGGTGGAGGTAGTCGCGGTAGAGGTGGGTGCCTCGGCGGGGATGGGCCGCTCTTTTGGCCTGGCGGACGTCGTTTTTGCAATGGGTGCGGTGATAGGAGCGGGGTCATCTGCCGGGTACTCCTGGGGGGCAGGAGGGCTGGAGTGGGCTGGTGCCGGGGGCTCCGAAGGAGATCCGGTCGAGGACCGGGTTTCAAACAGTGACCACCAACTTTTTTCCACCAGAGCGGGGTCTTTTTGGTAGAGGGCCCAGAGCTCGTCAACCAGCCATGCATTAGCCCCAAACTCGGCCGATCCGCTTACAGTGTCGCTCTCTGACACGCTGTTGTCACTCACCCTCACGTTGCTTGGCCTACTGTTTCAAAGCCTATCGGCTTTGCTGTGAAGATCCTTTGCATCCAGGCGCTCTGGTGTGGCTCGGTGCTAGTGTCAAAGTCATGTATTGCTCTCCGTCAGAAAGTTCCGAGCCCTGTCATAGACCCTCGGGCGCCCGCAGGGTGGGTGCCCGCTGAGTACTGATCTCATCCTCTTTACCGTGGGGGTTTTTCTCGCGCTCGGCACGGGGGTTTTCGTGGGAAGTGAATTTGCCCTTCTCAACCTCGACCGAGCAGATTTAGAGGCTAGGCGCGCCAAGGGAGAAAAAGGCCACGGAATTACCATCGGGGCCCTCAAACGCACATCTACCCACCTCTCGAGTGCCCAGCTCGGCATCACTTTGACCACGATTCTTACCGGATACACCATGGAACCGGCGGTCAGTTCGATGTTGTCTGGACCCTTGACATCCTGGGGAGTTCCCGAGGATTTTGTCCGCCCTTTGGGCGGAGTGTTGGGTATCGTTTTTGCCACCCTCATCTCGATGATTTTTGGCGAGCTCGTGCCCAAGAACTATGCGCTTGCTGTTCCTCGGGCCACCGCCAGGGTCCTGCTTCCCTTGCAGGTCGCCTTCACGTGGACGTTTCGGCCGTTCATCACCGTGTTGAACGGAAGCGCCAACCGCATTCTGCGCGCGATGGGGGTGGAGCCTAAAGAGGAGCTCTCCGCGGCGCGAACAGCGGATGAACTGTCTAGTCTGGTCCAGCGCTCTGCGCTGCAGGGGCTACTCGAAGGTGACACGGCGACATTGCTGTCAAGAACTATCGAGTTTTCACGGCGTAATGCTGTGGATGTGATGACACCGAGGACCAAAGTCGAAAGCCTTCATCGCAGTGACACTGCAATCGACGTCATCGCACTGGCCAAAAAGACCGGGCTGTCTCGATTCCCTGTCATTGGGGAATCCCTGGATGATATTCGCGGTGTGGTTCACGTGAAGCAGGCGGTGGCCGTTCCGGAAGACAAACGCATGGACGTCCCCGCCTCGGCGTTGCAGTCGGATGTGATTCGTGTGCCGGAGACCATGACGCTGGATGTGTTGCTCACCGAGCTTCGTGGCCGCGGATACCAGCTGGCAATCGTGGTCGATGAATACGGTGGAACGTCGGGTATCGCTACGTTGGAAGATCTTGTCGAAGAGTTAATTGGCGAGGTTGCCGATGAACACGATCGAGCATCGCTCGATGTGGTGAGGGCCAGGGATTGGTTCACCTTTCCCGCTGATTTGCGCCCCGATGAGCTCGAGGAGCGCACCGGTGTTGAGGTCCCTGAAAACGGCCACTATGAAACCATCGCAGGCTTCATCCTGGAATCTTTGGGCCGAATGGCCCGTGTTGGCGACACCGTCACCATAGCTATGGGTGAATTCCGTGTGGAGAGAATCGACAACCGGCGCATTGACCGGGTTCGCTTCACTCCCACTGTTTCTGCGGAGGAGGTGACGCTGCTGTGAGCGATTGGGCAGGCTTGGCGTGGTTGGTGGTGCTCCTGGCGGTGAATGCTTTCTTCGTGGGAGCGGAGTTTGCGGTGATAGCTGCCAAGCGCTCCCAGATTGAGCCCCTGGCTAATGCGGGAAGTAAAAAAGCGAAAACGTCGCTCTATGCAATGGAGCACGCCACCCTTATGCTGGCCACCTGCCAGTTGGGGATCACCGTGTGTTCGCTGCTGATTTTGTTGGTCTCCGAACCGGCTCTTCACCACCTCCTTGAGGGCCCTCTGGGGTCGATTGGCCTGCCGGAGGCTGCAGTGGGGACGGTTTCGTTCATCATTGCGTTGCTCGTGGTCACCTACCTTCACGTTGTCTTAGGGGAAATGGTGCCGAAGAATATTTCGTTTTCTATCCCTGACAAGGCAGTCCTCTTGCTTGCCCCGCCCCTGGTTGTTGTCTCTAAAGCCATCTCGCCCATCATTCGCAGTATGAACGCGATAGCGAATGCCATTTTGCGCATGACGGGTGTGGAGCCTAAAGCCGAAGCCACCAGCGCTTTCACGCTTGACGAGGTCGCCATCATCGTGGCCGAGTCAACCAAGACGGGAATGCTCTCGGACCACTCTGGCACGCTGACGGCGGCGTTTGATTTCACCACCAAAAAGGTGGCTGATGTGACCATCACCCTCGAGGACTTGGTTACGCTTCCCGAAGATGCCACGCCACGAGATGTCCAACAGGCGGTCACTCAGCGCGGGTTTAGCCGTTATGTGTTGGTCAATGAGACGGGCGATCCCACCGGATATGTCCACATCAAAGATCTGCTGGATACCGACGATGGAGAAGGCGATTATCCGGTTCCTCCCAGACGCATCCGCAGTCTGGTAGCGCTCTTGGACTCGGTAGATCTTGAAGATGCCCTCGCCACCCTTCGGGGCACCGGAAGCCACCTCGCCAAAGTAACCGATGCGAGCGGGCTGACAACAGGCGTTCTTTTTCTGGAGGACATTATCGAAGAACTCGTGGGTGAGGTGAGAGACGCCACCACTCGCCATTAGCCTGGGGTAGACGCAAGGGAGTGGTGTGGTGAACAGATTTCTCGTTCTCGGAGAAGCCCTCACCGATTGCGTTATTCGCGGAGGCACAGTGAGGGAAACGCCGGGCGGATCGCCCATGAACGTTGCGGTCGGTCTGGGGCGGCTGGAACGCGACGTGACTCTTGCCACGCGGTTCGGCCACGACCATAGGGGTGACGCTATCGCCTCTCACACTCTGGCGAGCGGGGTGTCCCTGATTGATGGAGCCCACAATGCTCCGCGGACGTCCAGCGCCAAGGCCACTCTCGCTGCGGATGGTTCGGCCGAATATGACTTTGATCTTGTGTGGGATCTCGGGGCACAGATGGTCCCCCGCGGTGGTTTTTTCCACGTTCACACCGGATCGATTGGTGCGACCTTGGAGCCTGGCGCATCCGCAGTGGAAGCCGTTTTGCGGCGCGAAAAGGCCTTGGGTGCAAGTGTGAGCTATGACCCCAATGTGCGGCCCATCGTGATGGGCGAGCCCGTGGATGTCCTGGAGAACATTGACACGTTGGTGGCCCTGAGTGACATTGTTAAAGCCAGTGACGAGGATGTCTCCTGGCTCTATCCGGAAAAATCCTTGGAGGAGGTGACGACGCGGTGGCTCTCGCTGGGAGTGTCGCTGGTAGTGATAACCCAGGGAGTTCATGGTGCGCAGGCAAAGACCGGGAGAGAAACCGTTGTTCTGCCCGCAGCCGCAACCACTATCGCCGACACGATCGGAGCGGGGGATTCGTTTATGTCTGGGATGCTCTCAACTCTTGCGCACCGTTCCCTGCTGGGCACTCACGCATCTGAGGCGCTGTCGGCGATGACAGGTGAACAACTCAGAGAGGTGATTGCTTTTGCCCTTCGATGTGCTGCAATAACCGTCTCGAGGGTGGGAGCAGACCCCCCACGCCTGGCTGACCTTGGATAGCACGAGAGCCCTCGCATTGGTCGAACCTTTTTATTCCCTTGGTTCTTGCACCGGGGGTAAGCCCGCCGCTGTGGGACGATTCGTTAGCGAGCAGCGGTGAGAAGCAAGGCGGAGATCGCTGACCCCACAGCATCTGCTTCGATGAGGAACCCGTCATGGCCGTAAGGGGAATTCACGACCTGGGCCTCATCACCCGAGAGAGCATGGGGGATGTGGCGTGCAAGCTCATGCTGCTGCTCAAGAGGGAAGAGACGATCACTATTAATCCCCAGCACCAAAGTCGGGACCAATAGCGAGCCCAAAACTTCTTGAACAGGTCCGCGATCCCGGGTCACATCGTGGGAGTTCATCGCCTCCGAGAGCGTGATGTAACTGTTGGCGTCAAAACGTCGGGTGAATTTGTTTCCGTGGAAATCAAGGTAGCTTTCCACAGCAAACCGACCTCTATCTCCCAGAGGGGAAACCGAGCTTTGCCACGTGCGCTCGAACCTTTCATTCAGTTCAGTAGGCGAGCGGTAATTCAGAAGAGCCATTCTTCGCGCCAGCGCTAAACCGCGGTAGGGGCCTTCGTCAAGGTCATAGAAATCCCCTCCTGAAAAGAAAGGATCCACCCGGATTGCTTCGGTTTGAAGAGAGTTTCCCCCCAGTTGGTCAGCACTGGTGATGGCGCACGTCGCAATCAGGGCGAGCCTGGAGAGGGAGTTCGGAAACAGGAGGGCCCACTCTAACGCGTGCATTCCCCCCATCGACCCACCGATAACAGCGGCAAAAGTACTAATACCAAGCTCCACCGCTAACCCCTTGGTTGCCCGAGCCTGGTCCCTAATAGTGAGGTAGGGGAAGGACTTGCCCCATTCCTGGCCGCGCGGAGAGTAACTGGAAGGTCCTGTGGAGCCTTGGCACCCCCCGAGCACGTTGGGCACAATGATGCAGTACTCGTCAGTGTTGAGAGCGAGCCCCGGCCCCACCAGTGGAGACCACCACCCTGCAGTGGGGTGACCAGCACTTGCCGGCCCGGAGATGTGGGAGTCACCGGTGAGGGCGTGAAAGACGAGGACGGCGTTGGATTTCTCCTCGTTGAGTTCACCAAAGGTCTCGTACGCGAGGCGAATATGGGGAAGCTTTTCTCCATATTCGGTTTCGAATGGTCCAAGCCCAACAAAGGCGCGCCCACCAAGTGGGTCACCATCGCGCCATGCACCCGAGATGGGGGGCGTGCCGCGCAGGGTTGCCTGCTGGGCTTCGGAGATAAAAGCCGAAGGAATAGATTCTGCGGGTGACTGCCAGTCCATGGTGTGTCCATTCTTCCCTACCTGATGCCGCCAGGCGATGTTGCCGGGCGGCACCAGAGGAAAAGAGGCTTCCCGGGGCTCTACGCCTTGGTCTCGCCCACCTTTTTGGCAGCGGCGAAGCCGATGCCCAGGTCCGCGAGGATGTCTTCGATGTGCTCGAGTCCCACCGAGAGGCGCACCAGACCCGGTGTTACTCCGCCGGTGAGTTGTTGCTCCGGAGTGAGTTGTGAGTGGGTGGTGGAGGCCGGGTGAATGATTAGGCTGCGAACATCCCCAATGTTGGCCACATGGCTAAAGAGCTCCACATTGTCCACAAATGCACGACCAGCATCAACTCCGCCTTTGATTTCGAAAGACAACACGGCTCCCACACCGTGCGGCGCATACTTGTCAGCCGCCTCTTTCCAGGGGCTTGATTCCAGGCTTGCGTAGTTAACGCTGGCGACTTGATCGTGGTTTTCCAGCCAGGTTGCGACCTGGCTGGCGTTCTCACAGTGGCGTTCCATGCGAAGGCTCAGAGTTTCGATTCCCTGAATAAGACCAAATGCATTGTCCGGTGAGACTGCTGCGCCCAGATCGCGCAAGAGCTGCACACGCGCTTTGATGATGTACGCAATTCCATCTCCGAGGACGCCGGTGTAGCTAGCGCCGTGGTACGAGGGATCAGGTTCGGTGAGGCCCGGGAATTTCTCTGAGTGCTGCGACCAGGGGAAGGAACCACCGTCCACGATGGCGCCGGCAATAACCGTGCCGTGACCGCCGAGGAACTTGGTTGCCGAGTGCACGACGATGTCAGCCCCATATTCGAGGGGCCTCACGAGGTAGGGGCTCGCGACCGTGTTGTCCACGATGAGAGGTAAGTCGTTGTGGTGGGCAACGCCGGCGACACCCTCGATGTCGAGAATGTTGATGCGAGGGTTGGCGATTGACTCACCAAAGAACGCTTTAGTGTTCGGCTGGACAGCCGCCTGCCATTCTTCGAGGTTGTCCTGGTCGTTCACAAACGTGACGGTGATGCCGAGTTTGGGCAACGTGTATTTAAACAGGTTGTACGTTCCGCCATAAACAGATGCAGAGCTCACGATGTGGTCACCTGAGTGGGCAATGTTTAAAATGGCGTTGGTTGTTGCGGCTTGGCCAGAGGCCAGCAGCAGCGCGGCGGTGCCGCCTTCCAGGGCGGCAATGCGCTGTTCGGCAACATCTTGAGTCGGGTTCATAATTCGGGTGTAGATGTTGCCAAATTCGGCTAGTGCAAAAAGGTTTGCGGCATGCTCGGCGCTATCAAAGACGTAAGCCGTGGTGCGATAAATCGGCGTCGCCCGAGATTTGGTGGTGGGGTCAGCGCTAGCGCCGGAGTGAATTTGTTGCGTTTCGAACTTCCAGTTATCAGCCATGGGGTGTCTTTCACGAGAAGGGATGCTCCCGGATGGGTTGCGTGGAAAACAGAATAGGGTTCTGGGCCCAATACTTCCGCTCTGCCTGTAACGCGAGGTAACAAAGGCCGAATTTAGCGCAAGGACTTCTGCATCATGATGATGCCGATCCACCGCTCAAACTTGAACCCTACTTTGCCCATTCGTCCGGACTCGGTGAAACCAAATTTGGTGTGCAGTGCGAGAGATGCCTCGGCGCCTTGATCAGCGATGACGGCAATTATTTCCTTGAGACCCGCCTCTTGGCATCGCGCAATGAGGTCCTCCATGAGCGCTGAACCCAAGCCGCGTCCCATCGCGGCCGGGCCCAGATAAATAGAACTCTCGACCGTTTTGCGAAAAGCAGTTTTTTCTCGAAAAGGAAACACATAGGCAAACCCTAGGAGCGTGCCTGAAGGAGAGAGGGCGAGCCGAAACGGGTATCCCAGTTTCTGACGATGGAGGAAACGCGAGCGAAAAACGGCCAAAGTGGGGGGTGTCTCGTCGAAGGTGACCACGGAGTTTCGGACATAGTGTCGATAAAGGGCCAACACTGCAGGCATATCTTCGAGGGTTGCCTCTCCCAGGGTGAACGTGAATTGTGTGGGGAGAGTGCCAGGTTTTAGCGCTGCTCGGGGAGGCTTGCGGCGCGGTTGGTATTCCTGCTCCAGCATTAGCTCTCCTCTCCTAGAGACCAATCTAGGGGAGCAAGGCCCGCGTGTTCTCGGAAAGTGTTGACGCGGCTAAAAGGCCGTGAGCCCAAAAAGCCCCGGTTGGCTGACAGCGGACTGGGGTGGGCTGACACGATGGTCGGAGTATCTCCACAATTTTTTGCCCACTGCGCTGCCTCTCTTCCCCATAAAATGACGACGCACTGGCGGCGCGAGCTCACCACACCGTGCAAGACCGCATCGGTAAAGGCGTTCCAGCCGAGAGATCGGTGCGCGCGAGGCTTTCCCACGGTGGTGGTGAGGTGACGGTTGAGGAGCAGCACTCCCTGGTGGCTCCATGCTGAGAGATCGCCATGCAGGGGTAAAGAAACCCCCAGGTCATCGGAAAGCTCCTTCCGGATATTTCTCAGACTCCCGGGCAGGGTCGAGACATCTTTTTCCACTGAAAAAGCAAGACCGGAGGCTAAACCGCTGCCAGGGTAGGGATCTTGACCGACGATGATGACTGCGACCTCCTCGGGTGGAAGGTCAAATACCCGCATGATTTTGTATAGCCAGGGGTGACATTTTCTGTGCCACCGGCACTATCAAGAGCGGCGCCGACGTGAGCGAGAGGCGCAAGACCGCTGCTTCCTAAAAGCGCGGACCACGCGGAAGGAAGGTGGGAGGGCAGGTAGCTCTCCATGTTGACCGTCACAGCAGAGAAACTATTGCGTCGTGGATTTACGCATGGCTTCCACCAGGGCCACGGCCTGGTCGTACGCGGGTCGGCCACCTGGTTGGACCAGGGCGGAGTACCACGCATCCGCATAGAGCTCATTATGGAGTGCGGACCGGACGCTGTCGTCTCCCCAGATCCAGTAGGTCAAGCCTTTGGCATCTAACGTCTGACCGATATTGAGGTTTTGGGCCAAGAGGTCGCTAATGATCTGCGGCCTCCCCGCAGGATCCACGGGGGCGACGCTCAGCACAATACTGACCGCCAACTCTTCTTCTCCCGGCAGACCATAGAGACACGACAATCCACCAACAAGTTCCTCGGGACTCTGGCCATCCAAGTACACAGGCTCAGCGCTCGGGCTTCCCCGCCCTCGAAGCAATTCCACTCCGGTCGAGCCCAATTGATTCACCATTGTTTGTGGCAACAGATCAGCGCAACTACTCGGAAGGCTTAGGGTCAGCTCCGGGGGCGCCTGCGGTTCCGGGGTAGGGGTGTCCTCCACCGAGACGTCTTGTTCTAGGTTGAGTTCCTGGGTCGGTGCACATGAGGAGAGGAAAAGAACAAAAATAGCCGCCACGGAAACACTGAGCCGACCTCTAAATGCTGGCGCCATATGTTCCCCCTCAGCCACAATTATACGGGCCTGACCTCAGACCAATCGGAATCACTTAGCGAGAACGCTGAGCTGCTATTCACCCAGAATTCCCATCTGGGTGGCGGCATCCACGGTCAAGGTTTGTGCTTGGCCAAAGGTGTAGTTGGTACTCACCCACACCGCGCACGTCGCTTCGGCAAGGCTCGACGGGCAAGGGGTGTCCACCAGAAAGTGTGCTTCGGTAGCAATGAAGTCTGGTGACTCCTGGGATGCCGGTTTTTCCAGGTCCCAGAGAATTCCGGCACCGTTTCTCGATTGTGTTGCCTCGAGAATCCTTAACACACTCTCTACGCTCGACGCTGTGTCGCCGCCCACAATGGCAATAGACGTGACGGAAACGCTTTCGCTGCCGGGGAGATACCAGGTGCACGAAACTTTTAGGTCAAAGCGCACCGCACTCAGCAGGTCCGCCAGGTCAGAGTTGGTCGTGCCAAATCCGACGGCACCTTCGCTGGTGTCGCCTTGATTGACGCGAAGCTGCTCCACAAGCGCCGCGGTCAGCTCGGGAGAATACAGCGTGTCGCATCCCGGCACCGCTAACCCCTCGGGAGCCATCTCCATGAGTGTCTCGTCTGCGAGGGAGCTCTCTGCGTCGGAACCTGGGGAATCAAGGGGGGTATCCGCGGTGAGCGCGGGGTCAGGAGAGACGTCCACTCCCAATCTTTCGAGCACAGCGCATCCCCCCAGCCCCGCAACAACGGCACTGCATAGAGAGAGGGAAAGTAAAAGCCTGGAGGTTACCCTCATGAAGAATCCTTGAACTATGTCGCGTGGTGGTGCTCAGCGGGTGTTCCCACGAGCGAAGCTATCTCCCGCCAGTATGCCTCAATTACATGCTCATCTCCGGCAGACAGGTGGGTGGCACCATACGGCGTGAGGCCATCAAAGTAGGTACCATTGGGCACGCCCAACTCGGGTGTGTCAACCGCGTGCACCAGGGGGGCGGCCCCCGCCTGAACACTTATTCGCATCCACCCGGAGAGAGCGAGAATCACGCGGCCACTGCGGGACTCGGCTCCGAAGCCGCTGCGAACATATCCGGGGTGAACGGGGAAGCTTTCAAGTCCTGTTCTCATTGCCAAAGACCGGGCATAGAGAACCACCCCCAGCTTTGCCGACGCATAGGGCCACCACCCTGCTCCGTAGCGACGCTGGGAATATCCAAGATCTCCCTGACCAATGTGACCAAACCTCGACACCATGGAGGAGGTGTGAACCACTCGGCCTCTGGTTTGCAGGAGCTTGGGGACCAATCGTTCGGTCAGAACCACCGAGCCCAACACGTTGCGCTGCAGGGTGAGTTCGTGTCCATCGATACTCTCCAGGCGCTTGGCAACAATGCCTCCGGCGTTGTTAACCAAGGCATCAATGCGGTCATAGCGGGAGTCAAGTTTCTCAGCGAGTTCGCGAACATCATCCAGGCGGTCAAAGTCACATACGAACGGAACGCCACCCACCATCCGGGCAATCCGTTCCGTGCGTTCGGGGTTTCGGCCCACCACAGCAACCCGCCAGGACCGGCGCGCCAGTTCCTTCGCTACCTCGGCACCAATCCCATTACTGGCGCCGGTGATTACCACTGTTCGATTCATCGGGCCCTTTCCCTTGGTCCCCAGCCTAAAGGAGTGGTGAGCTTTAGTTGCCTTCGAAAGTGGCGGGCTGCTTTGTCATGAAAGATTGGAGGCCCCGCTGGACATCTTGTGTCGCCATCAGGCGACCTAAACGATGGCCGAGCTCGGTGTGTTCGTCGGGCCGGTTGTTGAGCGCGGCGCGGGCTGATGCCAGAGTCTCTTGAACGGCAAGTGGAGCCTGCATCGCGATGCGGGAGGCAACTTCCCGAGCGCGGGAGATTGGATCTGCCTCCACCACTTCGGTCACGATGTTCATTTTCAGTGCTGTAAGGGCATCAAAAGTGTCTCCGGTGAGAAGCCAACGCATGGCCTGGGACCACCCCGCTGACGCTGGCATTCGCGTGGTCGCCCCTCCAAAAGGAAGAATTCCCCTAGCGACTTCCAGCTGGGCAAAAACAGAATCGCTGTGGGCGATGACGACATCGCTTGCCAGGGCCAGTTCCACTCCCAAAGTGAAACAGGTGCCTTGGATGGCCATCACCACGGGCTTAGACACCTGGACAGTGCTGATTCCCCAGGGGTCAAGGCCGCCCTCAGGTATGGGCAGAGTGCCACCGGCTTGAAGGCTGGGCCCGACATCGATGAGGTCAAGTCCCGCACTGAAGTGAGCTCCGTGGGCGAACACGACTCCCACCCGAAGGTCGGGATCACGGTCTAACTCGCCGTACGCCAAAGAAAGCAGCCCGAGCATGTCGCCATCGGCCGCATTTCTTTTTTCGGGGCGGTTGAGACCGATGAGAAGAAGGTGACCTTCGCGTTCTACCGTGACTTTGGGCCCAGATTCTGTCGTCATACAGCGAGCCTAGCCAGTCACGACATCAGGCGTGAACGGGTAGCTTGGAGCTCCTGGTGAATTCCAGCGGGGAGCCTGGAGCCAAATTTTCCGAGGAATTCGGCGGCAGCATCAAGTTCCACGAGCTGTTCTGTGGGATCCACCTTCAGCAACTCGGTGATGTCTTCTGTGCTCAGTTCGAGGCCGTCCGTATTGAGTTCATGCGGCAGCAAACCAATGGGACTGGCTGCGGCGGACACGCGTCCCTCCAGTCGATGCACCATCCACTCCAGCACACGAGCATTTTCGCCAAATCCTGGCCACAATAGGTTCCCTTGCGCGTCTTTGCGGAACCAGTTCACCTGGAAGATGCGCGGGAGCCTGCCCGTCTGGCGCAGAGTGTCTCCCATGCTCAGCCAGTGACCCATGTAGTCACCCATGTTGTATCCGCAAAAAGGCAGCATCGCGAAGGGGTCTCGACGGACCTCTCCGATGGTCCCCTCGGCCGCGGCCGTTTGTTCTGAGGCGATGGTGGCTCCGAGGAAAACCCCGTGGTTCCAATCTCGCGCTTCCAGAACCAGGGGGACCGTGCTGGAGCGTCGACCGCCAAAAATTATCGCGTCCACGACGACACCTTCGGGGTCGTCCCATTCGGGTGCCAATGTCGGGCACTGATTTAGGGACACCGTGAATCGGGCGTTGGGGTGAGCGGCGGGGTCGCTGCTATCTGCACTGTAGGGGTTTCCTTGCCAGTCGGTGAGGTCGTGCGGTGCTTCCTTGGTCATTCCCTCCCACCAGACGTCGCCTTCTGCCGTGGTCGCAACGTTGGTAAAGATAGCGTTGCCCCAGAGCATGTTCATAGCGACAGGGTTGGTTTTAGGTCCCGTTCCGGGAGCAACTCCGAAGAAACCAGCCTCGGGATTTATCGCGCGGAGCCTTCCATCTCGGCCCGGTGCTAACCACGCGATGTCATCTCCCAGGGTTTCGATTTTCCAGCCCGGAAGAGCCGGCTGCATCATGGCAAAGTTTGTTTTTCCGCACGCGCTCGGGAAGGCAGCAACGAGTGTGTATGACTTCTGTTCAGGACTTGTCACCTTCACTAAGAGCATGTGCTCTGCCATCCAGCCTTCGTCGCGGGCAAGGACGGAGGCGATGCGAAGGGCGAAAGCTTTTTTGGGAAGTAAAGCGTTCCCGCCGTAAGCGGAGCCAAAAGACCAGATTTCCCTCGTTTCGGGAAAGTGAGATATGTATTTTGTGTCGCTGCAAGGCCATGCGGCGTCGGTCTCGCCTGGCGCCAGAGGGGCACCCACCGTGTGGACACATTTGACCCACGAGCGGCCACCGTGGATGTCGTCTAAAACGTCTTGGGTGACTCGAACCATCATGTGCAAACTGATAACGACGTAGGGGGAGTCGGTGATTTGCACTCCGAGCCTTGCCAGAGGGGAACCCAGCGGCCCCATCGAAAAGGGCACGACGTAGAGGGTGCGACCTTTCATGCTGCGGGCTGAAATATCAAACAGCGTGCGGCGCATGACGTCGGGGTCTTCCCAATTGTTCGTGGGTCCGGCATCGTCGGGGTCCACCGAGCAGATGAAGGTCCTCGCTTCAACCCGAGCGACATCGCTGGGTTCGCTGCGAGCAAGGTAGGAATCTGGCCTCAATTCGGAATTGAGAGCGATGAGTGTGCCCTGCGCCACCATGTCCTCAATGAGGCGGCTGGCTTCATCGGCTGAGCCATCGCACCACACCACGGCATCGGGGGTGGTGAGGGCCGAAATCTCCGCTACCCAAGCCTCAACATCCGCGGGAACACGGGTGGAGTTCGCGGCGGCGCCGGGGTGTGTGCCGGTGAGGGTGTGATCGAGTGCCGTAGTCATGGTGAACTCCTTGAGCTGGGGTTACTTCCACTCTGGTCAATAAGCAGCGCCAACCCTTGTCAAATAGCGTGTCAAAAATAGCTGTTTTTGTTGTAGTGTCGATTTATGGTGGAAATATTGGCTTTAGGGCAAAGAATGAGGCACTTTCGTCAGGCGGCAAATTTGACACTGGAGGAGCTCAGCGGACGCTTAGGTGTGACACCGAGTCACCTCTCCCTGCTCGAGACAGGGAAGCGGGAGGCGAAAGTCAGTCTGCTGACGATGCTCAGCGCTGAACTAGGTGTGGAAATTTCCCAGCTACTCGATCAAACTCCCCCGAGTGAACGCGCTCAGCTCGAGCGTGAATGGGCACAGGCCCAAAGTGGACAGCTTTTTTCCTCTCTCGGGGTTGCGCCCATCAAGGTGACGAAATCGGTGGGGGATGATTACCTCAGAGTTCTCCTGGGTTTGCACTCCGAATTGGTGCGCCGGGAAAAACGCGCCCTGGCGACACCCGAGGAAGCCAGGCGAGCAAACACGCAGCTTCGCTTAGCCATGCGAGACATTGATAACTACCGCTCTGACCTGGAAATCCTCGCCGAAGACCTTGTGACCGCCGTGGGTCACACCACGGCGGGAGCCCTCACCCACCGCGAAGTGGCCATGATGGCCACACGATTAGGGCTGGAGATTGTCCACGTCGGAGACCTGCCACGCAGCGCGAGAAGCGTGACAGATCTGGAGAACGGGCGTATTTATCTGCCCCCGGCGTCGATTCCTGGGGGTCACGGTTTGCGTTCGCTCGCGCTGCAAGCCATTGCCCACCAGGTGTTGGAGCATCGCGTACCCGACACTTACGAAGAATTCCTGCAACAGCGCCTCGATATCAACTATTTCGCCGCTGCCTGTCTGATGCCACAAACACAAGCCTTCGACTTCCTCGCGCAGGCAAAAAAGGCAAAAAATCTCGCTGTGGAAGACTTCCGAGACGCTTTTGGGGTGACACACGAGGCTGCGGGGCTGCGATTTATGAACCTGGCAACCACACACTTAGGCCTTCCCCTGCATTTCTTGAGGGTGGGGGATGACGGCGTTGTCTATAAGGCTTACGAAAATGACGGCCTTGCCCTTCCGGTTGATGTGACCGGGTCACCAGAAGGTCAGATTGTGTGCCGCCATTGGAGCGCCAGGGAAGCGTTCGTGCGCACCAACCGGACAACGGAGTACTACCAATTCACCGACACCCCAGAAGGAACTTTCTGGGAGTCCACCCAAATTGGCACGTCGACCAGTGACGAATTCTCCATCACGGTGGGGGTGAGATTTGAAGATGCGAAATGGTTCCGTGGACGCGACACCACCGGGAGAAAAGCATCGCAGTGCCCGGACCTTGCCTGTTGCAGAAACGCCAGTGACCCGATGCGCAGCAAATGGTCGGGCAAAGCGTGGACCAGTGCTCGCTTGCATGCTCACGTGTTGTCACCGCTGCGCGGGGGGATGTTCCCAGGCGTTGATGACGTGGAGCTCTTTGAGTTTCTCCGAAGCCACGAAAGTCCCGACGGGACGCAAGACGCCTAAAAAAAGTGGCGGGTGCCAACGCAGTTCGGACAAATTGCCAACTTCGGACACCCGAGTTTCCGGCGTTGTTGGCGATTGTCACCAAACTGTGTGTGCATAGGGACACTGTGCCGACTGAGCGTTCTGAACGGCTAGTCACGTTTCTCTCCGAAACCCTTGGCTGAGAGGCGTCAATGGCCGACTAGTAGATTTGCCGGACATATGATTTGGGTGAGATGGGAAGCAGCAGAGTCCGCGTCGACGGAAATTGCTGCGGCTTGCCCTGTTACTCTCGTGCGCAATCGGCGAACAACACCATTAGCCCCGTGGCATCATCCGTGCTGAATAGCTCATCAAGGGCAAGGTTCTGCTCATACAGCCTCGTGTACGGGACAGATATTGCGTCGTAACCATGCGCCAGCAGTTCACCACTCGACATCAATTTGGCGGTGCGCTTGTTACCGTCGAAGTAGAACTGGTGGCGAATCGCTGACGCGGCATACACGAGAGCTCGAATACGCGGGTCCGGTTCAGTGCTGAGGTAATCGAGGAGACTGTCGTGGGCTTCCCGCAGGCTGACACCTCCCTCACCAGTAGTTCTGCCATCAACGACACCACCGCTTGAGAGACGAACAGCGCCGCCACTGGTGACCAAACCCTCACCACGAAAATTACCCGATTCAATTGCTTCATGCACCGCAACCAACCCGTGAATTCGGTCAGACACCCGCTTGTTTAGGCGAAACTCACCCCCCTTGACTAGCTGGTCAATTTCGTTGAACCCCGCGTTCAGGGCGAGGATCTGCTTCTGGTCTTCGAGCTTTTTCCCTTCGACGGTTATACCATCGAGCAGTGTCTGCACTTCTGGCAGTGTGAAGTTGTTGCCCTCCAACCGTGCTGCGTCCCAAATCATGTCCGGAAACCGCGAGCGGAAACGGGCTCGGGATCGATTGACGTTTCCATCACCGCCGATTGAATCGAGGTCCACCGGGCCCAAGTCCCAAGTGATTCCACATGTTGGGTGCTCGTTGCTATTTTCTGCACTATGTCGAAGTGGTGGACGTTCCGCCCGACTATCTGGGCCTGCAGGTTTCACTGGTCTTTTTCGGTATTGGTTGGAGCCGACACCCCACCGTTGCTTATCCATCATTGGTCACCACCCTCCAGCGATGTTGTGTGCGGCAACCCCAAGTTCCCCGCCAATACCTAGGCTGTCAATAACCGCTTGCACTGGGCTAACGAGCGCCAGCCCACCTAAGTCGGCGCTTCCTTCTACAACCGTCTGGTGGAGGGGTGCGACAATGACATTCGCCGCCGAGGCTACCTTTGTCCTCCTATGCGTCCCGAGAAGCATCCCGGTGACGATATCGGGGGCGGCTGTCCACAATACTGTCGGTGCGGTTTTTGATATAGGTTCTACATCGAGTGCGTCCAGGGCAGCGGCACCGGAAAGCACCCACGGTTCCCCGCTTGCGAACGCAGCAGACGCCAACCGATCGGCGTCGTGTCGTCCGATGAGGAAGGTTGCCCCAGACCTGTTTTGTGGCGCCGATACATCCGCTGCCATTTCGGTTAGATGAAGCGGTGCCGCACCAGGTGCCCATCGCTCGAGTCGAGTTATCCACTCATTGAGCCGCGTTTGATCTTCAACATTGTCGGCGGGTAGGTCCCCGACCATGACCCGTGCGGCAGCGGCGGCATACGGATCGCTGGCTACTGTCGTGCCGAATTTTATATCGAGACCGCAGGCGAGGGCGAGCTCCCTCAGGGTTGTAAGTTTTGCGCGGCTTGGATCGCGGCGCAGCGACCACTCCGTGTTTCTGGACACGCCAGCCTTCCGAGCTAGCTCAGCTGGTGCGGTATTAGTCTCGTTGAGAAATGCTTTCAAACTTGTCGTATCCACCGATGTGTCCTTTCAGTAGGACATATTAGCACAGTGTCCGATGTAGCGGACGTTACTCCCTCTATGCGCGGCGCATCGGCGTTCCAGAAATCGGTGGCTAGGCATCCCCGAAGATGCACTCGACCTTGTCGGTAATCAGTCATCTTAGGACCGGCTTTTGGCCCCACAAGTTGGTGACTGGCGAGCACAACTCCCGCAAACGCCGGTGTTCGGGCAGATCTCAACAGGGCTGATTAGTCCAACCATCACTGATTGCCGGGTGATCTCACCTAAATCATAAGCCCGAGATTCGCTTGACGTCAGCGATGAACCCCAGGGGAGCGCTCTTGCGCTGCAAGTATGGGGTGCCACTGACCGGTGTATGCGCTGCGGTGTCGGCGAGCTGCATCAATTCTGTCTTGTACTCGGTGTGACATTGCCAAGGTGCGCCCTCTCATGGAGCAGCCCGGCAACTGTGATTACCGATTCTAGAAGGTAGCCCTGCCAGCGGGTCACGGCCTCACGGTGATTTTGCAACCCTGGCACCACCAAGCGACGACTGCTTACATGGGGACGGTGAAGTGGGCGATGGTTGCGCGGGGAACCGTATTTGCTTGTGTACACGTGCGGTAAATGTGTCGAAATTGTTTTACCCGGCCAACTTCCTGCCGCAGCCAGATGTGGAACCCGTTGTAAGACATCGAGCTATGCCAAGCGTTGAGTTGTGCGTGTCTCTAGACGGAGTTGTGGACCTAGACGTGCGTTCTGATGGAGACACTGTGTGGCTGTCTCAAGCTCAGATGGCTGACCTTTTTGGAGTCGACCGGAATACCATCGGTGAACACCTTGGCAACCTGCATCGAGAAGGCGAGGCCGTCCGCGAGGCAACTACCCGGGATTTCCGGGTAGTTTGAGAAGAGGGTGATCGTGAGGTGGAGCGCGGCCTTGAACATTTCAACCTCGACGCTGTGCTTTCGGTCGGTTATCGCGTACGTCCCTCCTCAGCAACACAGTTCCGTCGCTGGGCCAATGATGTCCTCCAGCGTTACATCCTCAAAGGCTCGGCAATAAATGAACGCCGTGTTCAAGAGCTCGCGGCACTCACCGAGATTCTTTCCAACTCGCGTGACGAAAATGTGGCAGGTATTTCCGATGTCGTCCGCAGATACACGCAAGATCTGAACCTCCTCAACGCGTAGGATCGAGGAGAATTCGACGAGACAACAGGATCAATTCCAACCTGGTCGCTTGATCTCTCTGGAGCGCGCAGTCCTTGCCGAGGTTCGACGCGAGTTCCCCTCGGACGAACTGTTTGGCATCGAACGTGGTGACGGGCTCAGCGCAGTACTTGGACAGATGGAGCAAACATCCTTCGGAGAGCCGCTGTACCCGACGGTTGAAGACCGAACTGCGAACCTCATCTACCTAACAGTGAAAAATCACCCTCTATCCGATGGGAACAAGCGCAGTGCAACCGCATTGGCGGCGTACTACCTTGAACAGAACGGCGCGCTCACTCTCGTCGCCGCAGCCTCCTCAGCCGAACAGAAAGATCAAATCGTCGGCGTTATCCGAACTGTCCTCGTGCGCAATAATGTGGCTGGCTGAGGACGAAGGACAGAGTTATCTGCCCTTCGACTGTCATTTCTAAAGTCATTTAAGACTTTCGCGAGTAGGCGAACCCCTGCACGTCAGGTCGGGGTCCATTTTCGGGCCAAGCACACGGTAATGGTCTATTTCGGTGGCGAGTAGCCCTTGTTGGTACCTCCAGTCCACGTAGTTGGTACTGAAGCGCCCTGGGTGTGTTGGAGATTTCATACTGGGAAAACGAGGGTGGAGGCTCCTTAGTGTTCTCGCATCACCATTAGGTCGCGTGTGATCCACAAACTCTTGAGAAGTAGATCTTTGTCCGAAGTAGCGTGGCAACCGAGAAAAAGTGCCCCCAGCAGGAATTGAACCTGCGGCCTTCTGCTCCGGAGGCAGACGCTCTATCCCCTGAGCTATGGGGGCTCTAGGACACCACAAGGCTACAACCTCACGGCCTGGGGAAGAGACCCAGGGGTAAGATGCTCACTTGTGGATCCCCAGACGCTGTCAGCTCTCATAGCGGAATGCGCGATCTCCCGGCTTCGCGCCCAGGGAGCCCACGATGTCCCCGATGCCATCGATGTGGGTCTCGAACGGCCGCGACACAAAGAGCACGGCGATTGGGCAACATCAATCGCGTTGAAGGTGGCAAAACTTGCGGGGCAAAACCCCAGGGACTTTGCCGCGGCGCTCGCGGGGGATGTTGAAGCTCTGGCAGGAGTGGCAAAGGCAGAGGTTGCGGGACCGGGGTTTATCAATATCACCCTCGAAGCGGCGGCCGCAGGCCAACTCGTCGCCACCATCGTGACCGCGGGGGAAACCTTTGGGCGTGGTAGCGAACTTGCGGGGGAAACCATCAACGTGGAATTTGTGTCGGCTAATCCCACAGGGCCCCTCCACATCGGTCACACCAGGTGGGCGGCACTTGGCGACAGCCTCGTTCGGATTCTTCGAAGCGCTGGAGCGGATGTCACCAGCGAGTTTTACGTCAATGATGCGGGCGCCCAAATGGACACGTTTGGCGAATCGATTGTGGCGAGTATCCACCAGGAGCCACCACCAGAGGGTGGCTATCAGGGCGGCTACATAGCTGACCTTGCCGCCCGGGTACTCGAGAGGGCGCCGGATTTAGCCTCCCAACCCAGAGCGGAACAAATCACCCGCGCACGAGATGTCGGGTATGAATTACAGCTCGCGGACATTAAGAACTCTCTGGAGTCTTTTGGCGTGGAATTTGGGGTGTGGTTCTCGGAGCGCTCGCTTCATGAACCCGGGCCCGATGGAGTGAGTCCCATCGATGCTTCCGTGGCACGATTGCGCGGCGGCGGCCACGTCTTTGATGACGAGGGCGCTATTTGGGTTCGGACGACGGACTTTGGTGATGATAAAGACCGCGTGATTTCGCGGGCAAACGGCGTCTACACCTATTTCGCCGCTGATGCCGCCTACTACCTTTCCAAAACCGATCGAGGTTTCACGAAGAAAATTTATCTGCTGGGTGCTGACCACCATGGTTATATCCACCGCCTCAAAGCATTAGCAGGGGCGGCGGGAGAAGACCCCGAAACGAATGTCGAAATCCTGATCGGACAGCTCGTCAGCATTAACGGGGCCAAGCTTTCCAAACGCGCCGGCAACATCATCGAGTTAGATGATTTGAAAGAGTGGCTGGGCGTGGACGCGCTGAGATATTCCCTCGCGCGGTACCCCGCGGATTCGCCCTTGAGTTTGGACCCCGAAATCCTCACCAAGCGCAGCAACGACAACCCCGTCTTTTACGTCCAATATGCTCACGCAAGGACTCATCAGGTGGCACAAAATGCCACCCTTGCCAAGGTGACAACGGATGTCTTTGACCCTGCGTTGCTGGTGCATCCGACAGAGGCGGCGCTGATTTCTTCCCTCGCAGACTTCCCACGGGTGGTTACCCAGGCCGCAACACTTCGTGAACCCCACCGGGTGGCGCGCTACCTCGAAGAGGTCGCAGCGGGGTACCACCGCTGGTATGACGCATGCCGAGTGACCCCTCAGGGGGACAACCCCGTCGAAGCGGTTCACGGTACTCGGCTGTTACTGAATAACGCCACCGGTCAGGTGTTGCGCAATGGTCTTGACCTTGTCGGAGTGGGCGCACCTGAGCGAATGTGAGCCCTTTGCCATGCACCTTCGCTATCCTGGAGGAGGCTTAAGGAACCAATCCAGGTTCGCTCGCCTCACACCCCCAACTCCCCACCCGTGAGGTTTGTGCGACGTTCATGATTAATCCCCTATCTCCCTCGTGGCTCAGTGTCCCCGCCGACTCCAACGCCTTTCACCCAGGTGTGTGGCCAGGAAGCGCCGAGCGCAATGATGCCGGCGAACTCGTCATTGGTGGGGTGTCTGCCAAGGCCCTCGTGGAGTCTTATGGCTCCCCTCTCTACGTGATGGATCAGAGTGAGCTCGAAGAAAGGGCCGCTCGTTTTCTCGACATTGTGGAGCGCGCATGCGCTCTCCACAATGTGACGGGAAGCGTCTACTATGCCTCGAAAGCCCTTATTTCCGGGCACGTGGTGGCCTGGGTGTCGCAGCAAGGCTTGGGTTTTGATGTGGCCAGCGGTGGAGAGATGGCTATTGCGCTCGCCGGTGGTGCTTTAGCGCCCAGCTTCGAATTCCAAGGAAACAACAAGTCACTTCTCGAAGTGAGGCAGGCGCTTGTCGCAGGCGTTGGATGCCTGGTGATTGATGCGCCCATTGAAGCGCTTCGCATCAACGAGGTTGCCGGGGAACTGGGAATCACCGCTTCTGTCATGGTCCGGGTGAACACCGGTGTCCATGCCGATACCCATGAATATTTAGCGACCGCACGTGAGGATCAGAAATTTGGCCTCTCCCCTGGTGAAACAGTCAATCTTGTCGCAGACATCCGCGCCATGGAGAACCTGCACTTTGAGGGATTGCATTCCCATATTGGTTCTCAAATTTTTCACGTCGAAGGCTTCCTCGAGGCGGCAACACGGCTCATGGATCTCTATGCCACTCTTCTTCCCCTGGGGACCCGTGGCAACGCTTAACCTGGGCGGCGGTTTCGGTATCGCCTACACCGAAGCGGATCAGCCCGAGGATATTGAGGCGATGATTGTAGAAATTGTGGACCACACGGCAGCCCGAGCTCAGCACCATGATGTGCCGATGCCCCACCTCGCTTTTGAGCCAGGTCGCATTATTTCCGGTCCAGCGGGGGTGACGTTGTATTCCGTGGGCGTCACCAAACCCGTCACTGTGCATGACGATGAGGGGGGAGAAGCCTCTCGACTGTATGTCAGTGTCGATGGAGGGATGAGCGATAACGCTCGCCCTGCGCTCTATCACGCGAACTACAGCACCCGGATTGCCAGTCGTGTGTCCTCGGCACCGCCGCTCCTCGTTCGGGTGGTGGGTAAACACTGCGAGAGCGGCGACATCGTCGTCGACGCAGATTATCTTCCCGGCGATGTGGAACCCGGCGATCTGCTTGCTGTGGCGGCGACGGGTGCCTACTGTTACTCCCTGTCCAGCAATTACAACGCCCTGGGCAGGCCGCCCATGGTGGGTGTGCACGAAGGACGCCATTTTTTGATGGTGGCGGGCGAGAGCATTAAGGATGTCCTCGCCAGGGACCGAGGATTCACGGAAACGGTGGGGGTTAGACCATGAGAGAGAACTATCGCGATTTACGTGTTGCTGTGCTCGGCGGGGGAACGGTTGGAGCTCAAGTCGCTCACCGTCTTCTCGAGGGTGCCGACGAATTAGGTTCCCGGTCTGGTGCGGGACTGGCCCTGGTAGGGGTGGCGGTTCGGGATATCAAAGCCCCCCGCAGCGCGCCCATCCCTGCCGAGTTGTTGACGACCGACGCCCACTCGCTTATTCTCCAAGCCGACATTGTTGTCGAGCTCATGGGCGGTATTGAGCCAGCGAAAACCCTCATTTTGGAAGCACTGCGATCGGGTGCTGATGTTGTCACCGCGAACAAGGCGCTACTGGCCGAGCACGGGCCTGAACTTTTGATGCGGCCGCTCGTGTTGGCGCCCAGCTTTATTACGAAGCGGCAGTTGCGGCAGCTATTCCGATTATTCGGCCGCTGCGTGACTCGTTGGCAGGGGATCGCGTCACAAAAATCATGGGCATCGTTAATGGCACGACCAATTTCATCCTGGATGAAATGGACTCGAAGGGATTAAGTTTTGAGTCAGCGTTGGCTGAAGCCACCGAGCTGGGGTATGCCGAGGCGGATCCCAGCGCGGATATCGACGGATTCGATGCTGCCCAGAAGGCGTGCATTCTTTCCTCCCTTGCTTTTCACACCGCGGTCCCGCTTGATGATGTCTACCGTGAGGGCATCACCTCGGTGAGTGCTCAGCAGATAGATGCCGCCAAGCGATCGGGTCACGTTATCAAGTTGCTGGCTATCTGTGAACGACGCATCGACCCGGCCACGGGACGGGAGGGCGTGAGCACCCGGGTTCACCCCACACTGATACCTCGATCTCACCCTTTGGCGGCTGCACACGGGGCGAATAATGCCGTCTATGTGGAAGCGGAGGCGGCCGGGCCCCTCATGTTTTATGGGGCGGGTGCCGGAGGCCCAGAAACAGCGTCTGCTGTGCTGGGTGACGTTGTCTCTGCCGCCAGGCGCCACGTCGCGGGCGGCCCAGGCGTGGGCGAAAGTACCCACGCGGATTTGGCGAGCATCCCCTTGGAACACGTGGAAAGCCGCTTGAATATTAGTTTGGTCGTCAAAGATCAGTCGGGAGTTTTGGCCGCCATTGCCCAGGTATTTAGTGACCATGAGGTGTCGGTAGAAACACTGCATCAAAGCGCCAGCCAAGACACGCGTGGCGAAGGTGAGACCGCTACGCTGGTCATTCAGACACACAGCGCCCTCGAAGCTCGCGGACGGGAAACCGTCGAAGCGCTTGCGGCAAATCCGGTAGTTGTCAGCGTGACGAGTGTGTTGCGAGTGGAAGGTTAGTCCGTGGCTCAGGGTAGAAATATTTTTAATCGCTCCAGGCCAGTAGGTCCGAAGCACCGTCGTGGCTCGAGGCAGTGGCGGGGCGTCATTCACGAATACGCCGATCGCCTAGATGTGAGTAAAGCCACCCCCGTCGTCACGCTGGGGGAGGGCGGAACTCCGCTCATCGAAGCCCACCACCTTTCTGCGATGACGGGAGTTCGGGTATTCGTAAAATTTGAAGGAATGAACCCGACAGGGTCATTCAAAGACCGCGGGATGACCATGGCCGTGACGAAGGCAAAAGAACGAGGCGCCAAGGCTGTGGTGTGCGCCTCGACGGGTAATACGTCTGCTTCGGCCGCTGCCTACGCCGCACAGGCGGGTCTCACCAGCGCGGTCCTGGTCCCTGATGGCAAAATCTCGATGGGGAAACTCAGCCAAGCGATTGCCCATAATGCTCACGTATTGCAGGTCGCTGGCAATTTCGACGATTGTCTCGATATTGCGAGAGATTTAGCCGACAACTACCCGATTCACCTCGTTAATTCGGTCAACAACGACCGTATTGAGGGCCAAAAGACGGCGGCTTTTGAGGTCATCGAGGTGTTAGGCAGGGCCCCCGATTTCCACCTTCTCCCGGTGGGTAACGCGGGAAATTACACGGCCTATCACCGGGGCTATAAGGAAGAAGCGCAGCGCGGGGTCATCAACACCATGCCCCGCATTTTTGGGTTCCAAGCCACCGGTTCCGCCCCGTTTGTGACGGGTGAGCGAGTCAAGAACCCTGACACGATTGCCACCGCAATCCGCATCGGAAATCCTGCCTCCTGGGACTTGGCGCTTGTCGCGAGGGAAGACAGTAACGGTTACTTTGGCGCTATTGACGATGCTGGCATCTTGGCAGCGCATCGCCTACTGTCCCAGGAAGAGGGAATTTTCGTAGAGCCTTCTTCGGCGATTAGTGTTGCGGGATTGATGGACAGGGTCGAAGCCGGCGTTATTCCGCGAGGGGCAACTGTGGTACTGACCGTCACCGGTCACGGTTTAAAGGATCCTGTTTGGGCGCTTCGAAAGCCCGACGGGTCTGACATTGAAACCACCAAGGTCCCCATTGACACCTCCCACATCGCGCAGGTTCTTGGTTTGAAGGCAACGCCATGAAGGCATCACTGCTGTTAGGGCGCAGTGTTGCGGTGAGAGTCCCCGCGACGACCGCGAATCTGGGTCCTGGTTTTGACACGCTGGGAATGGCGTTAACTATTGAGGATCACCTCACCGCCACCATTCGTGAAGGCTCCGGGGTGCATGTCACTGTCCACGGTGTGGGCGAAGGCGAAGTCCCCACGGACGAAACCAATCTGATTGCTCGCTCGATGGCGCACGCTTTCGCTTCCAAAGGCATCGACATGCCCGGCATTGATTTGGTGGCCACCAACGTCATTCCTCACGGCCGAGGCTTGGGATCCTCGGGAGCTGCGATTGTCTCCGGTGTGATGGCGGCCAAAGGACTACTTGAAGGCAGCGCGGAATTCAGCTCAGAAGAGCTCCTCGCGCTTGCCACCGAAATGGAAGGGCACCCCGACAACATCGCGCCCTCCTTGTTTGGCGGGCTCACCATCGCGTGGATGACAGAGCACGGACCCAAGCACAAAAAGCTCAGCGTTCACCGCGGGGTCTCCCTCGTGGTCGCGGTTCCCGAAGACGCCAGTATGTCGACGCAGTTAGCCAGAAGCTTGCAGCCCGATACCGTTCCCCACCAGGATGCGATTTTTAACCTGTCCCGGTCAGCGCTTCTTATTGCTGCTCTAATTCAAAGCCCCGAGCTTTTGTTTGAGGCAACAGAAGATCGTCTTCACCAGAATTATCGCGCCAGTGCGATGAAAGACACAGACGCGCTTTTGCAAGAGTTGCGCGCCCACGGTTTTGCGGCGGTTATCTCGGGTGCGGGCCCCTCCGTCCTGGTGTTGTGTTCCGATCCCAGTCAGCGGGTTAAAGTCTCTCAGCTCGTTAAAGCACACCAAGGGGGTGTCTGGTCCAGCCATATGCTGACCGTCGATGAGCGAGGTGCTACAGTGGAGACGCTTCCGGCGCTCGCGGACTGACCCCAGTTAGCGCTCCGGAATTCCTCATCACCACACCGCCTCGCATCTGCGAAGGCGAGAGGGTCATTCGTGACAGGGGAGCCGCAGGCTCCCTCGGCCCACACTGTGGCTTGGCGAGGTAAACAGCATTTACGACGCCACACTCGTGGCTTAACAAAGGAGAAGACGTGGATCAAGATAGCCCCTCAACGCCCAGTGCGAGCGACTCACCCGAGGCCGCCCCGGTGCGCAAGAGAGCCCCTAGAAGAGTGTCCTCAGCAAACACAGAGGCAAAAGCTCCCTCGGAGGCCAAGGATTCGGCCGCCCAGGAGTCAGAGCCCAAAGACCAGAAGCCCGATCAGTCGTCGAGTGAAGAAACAGAACGCCCCAAGCGTCGTCGCTCTAGCGCTAAACCCCAAGCTGACAATGGAGAATCTGAGGCAACCGGCGATGCTGGCGACACCAGTGATGCGGGCGATGACTCCGGAGATGGCGGTTACAGCCGCACACGCAATAACGGGAACTCTCGTGGTCGCGGACGCGATCGTCGGCGCGGTCGTGGCGGACAAAGCGAAGATGGTGAACCAGAAATTGCCGACGACGATGTGTTAATCCCCATCGGGGGAATTCTCGATGTGCTGGACAACTATGCCTTCGTTCGCACCCAGGGTTACCTTCCCGGGCTCACCGATGTGTATGTCTCGCTCGGCCAGGTAAAGAAATACAACCTGCGCAAAGGCGACGCGGTTATTGGCTCTATCCGTCAGCCTCGCGAGGGCGAACACCAGGGCCGCCAGAAATACAATGCTTTGGTCAGTGTCGACACCGTCAACGGGCAAACCGTTGACGAGGCCGCGACACGGCCTGAATTCTCGACCTTGCGTGCTGTGTACCCTACGGATCAGCTTCGGATGGAAACGACCGCTGACAATGTGAGCGGTCGAATGGTCGATATTTTTGCTCCCATCGCTAAGGGACAGCGCGCCGTCAT
>FUWD013229921.1_pt1 | contig 29044 bp, 29 predicted proteins | sample 1063281 | NCBI WGS metagenome assembly FUWD01 (sample SAMEA79048168, study PRJEB19326) | metagenome | biome: marine | reverse complement strand
AACTCGGACTGGGCACACCTTTCTTGATAGCCCCTATTTCCCTGTCCACTGTCAGCAGGTGTTGACAGAATAGAACAAATGTTCGAATATAGCTCTATGTCCCCTGCTCTTACTCTCGAGGGGGCGCCGCCTGGGCGCCCCGATGTTTTGGCGTTGCAACAGCGTATTCACGCTATGGAAGTTGCTACCGCCGATCACCGGGTGTTTCCGGTGGGTTCTGGCCTTGAAGGATTATTCCCCGAAGGGGGCCTCCAGCGAGGCTCGATATACCAGGTGGATTCGTCGGCTTCACTGTTGTGGAGCCTGATTGCAGAAGCGTCGTCGCGGGGAACCTGGTGTGCTCTGGTGGGAATTCCCGATGCTGGCCTCGCTGCGGCTACAGAGCTCGGTGTCAACGTGGATCGGCTTGTTCTTGTGCCCTACCCCGATACGCAATGGCTTTCGGTGGTGGGTGCACTGATTGATGTGGTGGGGATTGTGGCACTGGGACCTGTGCCAGCGCCCTCTGACCGGATGCTTTCCACGTTGAGTAGTCGACTGCGCGAACGTGAATCCACCCTTTTAGTGCGCCACGCCTGGCCACGCAGCGAAGCCAGCATTACGGTGCGCCACACCTGGCACGGCGTCAAAGAAGGTGGAGGCCTTCTCCACGAGCACCTGGTGCATATCGAAGCCACACCACGTCACGGTCACCCGGTGCGAAGTGCTGATCTGATGATTGATGCGTGGGGCGCCCATGACGCAGGCACAAAGGCGCCCGTCATTGATATTGCTACGCACCGTCAGGTGGGCTAGAGAATGCGCCGCGCTCTGGTGCTGTGGTGTCCAGGGTGGTCCCTGGTGAGCGCCTATGGCGATGATTCCCTTCCCGAGGTGGTGCCAGGCATACCGGTAGCGATAGTGCACAAAGGCCTGGTGATCGAGTGCTCGCCAGAGGCCCTAGAAGCCGGGGTCCGCGTGGGCATGCGGCCTCGTGACGCCCACCTGATGTGTCCCGCCTTGGTCATGACGGCGCGTAAAGAAGAACGCGATCGTGGGGCGTTTGATCGCGTGTTGATTGATCTTGCCCAGTGCGTTCCCGACCACTCGTTGCTCTCCCCCGGCCTGGTTGCTTTTCACGCCAGAGGGTTAGCGCGTTTCTATGGCAGTGAAGATGCTGCTGCGCGCATGCTAATCGATGCCCTCAAGGTGAGCCAACCGCTTGCCACAGCGCGGATAGGAATTGCGGATGACCTTTTTAGCGCCGTAATTGCTGCGCAACACACCACGGCGCAGTACCCGCTGCGCAGTGTGGAACCGGGGGCATCAGCAGCGTTTTTGTCCGATATTTCCCTCAGCGTTCTCGATGATGAGGCAACCGTGTCGCTGCTGATGCGCTTAGGCGTGACCACCCTGGGGGGTTTCGTTGCTTTAGGGGCAGAGGCGGTTCGCGGGCGTTTAGGTCTTACCGGGGAAAGGCTCTATCGCTTGGCCAGTGGCGAAGGGGACACCCCTCTCACCCTCACCAGCGCACCGTTAGATCCGTCCACGCGCGTGGAACTCCCCGAAGCCCTGGTCGCTGTTGATCAGGTGGGGTTTGCCCTTCGCGTTCCCACAGAGAACTACTCCCACACGCTTCGCGATGCGGGAGTGGTGTGCACGCAAGTACGCATCACACTGGGGTTTGATAACGACACCACCCACGAGCGGGTGTGGCAACACCCGCGCTATTTCAGCCCCGCCGACCTGGTGGATCGGGTGCGCTGGCAACTCGAACAGTGTTTTCGAGACCATCCAGGCGAAGAATCTGCTTTCCCTCTTGCTGTGGCATGGGTGACATATGAGGCGCTGGCTCCCGAAGACGTCGCCGGCCATGAACCAGGCCTGTGGGGGCAAGGCCCCGATAGCAGGGTGCACCACGTGTTATCGCGCGTACAAAGCATGGTGGGAGCCCAGGGTGTCCTTACTGCTAACCCCCGAGTGGCCAGGGTGGCCCAGGAAACCCATGTGCTGACTCCCTGGGGGGACACCACCGAACGCCACGCGGCGCCTGGGCCACTTCCCGGCGCTCTGCCCAGTCCGCTTCCTGGCACCGTGTTTGCCACACCCATAGAGGTAACCCTGCTGGGTGAGGACGGTGATGCCGTGGTGGTGGGTGACAACGCTCGCCTGTCTGCTCTGCCGCGCTGGATGGTGTCTGGTACCCGCAAGGTGTCGGTAGCGTCGTGGGCGGGCCCCTGGCCCGTGTGGGAAAAATGGTGGGATCCGGGCAATAGTCGTTTTTTGCACCGTGTGCAGCTGGTGGATGACCAAGGAATGGGATGGCTGGTCAGCGCCCACGATCAGCGCCACTGGCGCCTTGACGCCCGGTATGACTAATGGGATGGCATAACCCGCCCATTCCCTGGTCCGAGCATGAAAAGCGCCTCCGAGAGGCTTCTCGACCCGGCAACACTGTTCCTGTAGGGGCCGACGGTGGCGACTCACCGGCGTGGTCCGCTCACCGCCACCCCTATAAAGCACCCCTCAGCACTCCCGATTCTGAGCCAGAGAGAGTTCCCTACGCAGAATTGCACGTGCACAGTAGTTTTAGCTTTCTTGATGGTGTGTCCGCTCCGGAAAAACTTGTGGAGCGCTCAGCGGCATTAGGGCTTACCGGGCTAGCCCTAACCGATCACAACGGTTTCTACGGGGCTGTTCGGTTTGCAGAAGCGGCCGCCGCGCACGCCATGCCGACCGTTTTTGGTGCAGAAATAACGCTGGGGAGTTCACAACCACGCACCGAAACCCCTGACCCCCCAGGAACCCACCTGCTGGTACTGGCACGAGGAAAAGCGGGATATCACCGGCTTTCGAGCGCGCTCACCCAGGCTCACCTGGCGACCGAAGAAAAAGGCACCATGAATGCTGATCTGGGCATGCTGGCTGATCACGCAGAGGGCGAATGGCTGATTCTTACCGGATGCCGCAAAGGAGGGGTGCGCAGAGCGCTTGCCGATCACCGAATGCCTACTCGTCTAGAACAAGACCACAGTGAAGAGGCTCTGGTGGACCTGGTTGATCGTTTTGGTCACGACAACGTCGTGGTGGAACTTTTTGACCATCAGCACCCTCTCGATAGTGCTCACAATGACTTTCTGGCCACTCTTGCCGCCCGTCACCACCTCCCCACGGTGGTGACGGGGCTGGTGCACTACGCCACTGCGGGGGAAGCACATATTGGCCCAGGCCATGGCTGCGGTGCGGGCGAGAACCAGCATGAGGCCCTGCTTCGTGGTTACCGGCGTCGCCCGCAGGATTCTTACGCTCGGGTCTCGATCAGCTGACCCGTTTCCCCCGCTATGGCGATGCGGTGGCGCGCAGCGCGGAACTGGCAGCCCAGCTGAGCTTTTCGCTCAAGAAAGTCTCCCCCGGTTTGCCTCGCTCGCTGTGTCCCGAAGGGCACACAACCATGAGCTATCTGCGCGAGTTGATCACGGATGCTGTTCCTCGGCGGTATCCGGGGGCATCTTCTGCGGTGTGGGAGAGGATCAACAAAGAACTGGCACTGATTGAGCGCAAAGACTTTGCCGGATATTTTCTGATTGTCCATGACATTGTTCGTTTTGCCCGGTCACGGGGCATCCTGTGTCAGGGTCGTGGTTCTGCCGCAAACTCTGCCGTGTGTTTCTTACTCGATATCACCGCTGTGGATTCGATTTATTACAACCTTCCGTTTGAAAGATTCCTTTCCGCCCTCCGGGATGAAGAACCCGATATTGATGTGGATTTTGAATCCCGCAGGCGTGAAGAAGTCATCCAGTACGTCTATCAGCGCTACGGCAGGTTACAAGCAGCGCAGGTGGCGACCGTCATCGAATACAAAGCAAAAAGCGCGGTGCGGGATATGGCCAGAGCTCTCGGCTATAGCTCCGGACAACAAGATTCTTTTTCTCGGCAAGTAGAACGCTCCGGGGCACTTCACGAAAGCAACGACCACAGCATCCCTGACGATGTCACTGCCTTGGCGCTGGGAACTCTCAAAGCCCCCCGGCATACCGGTATTCACTCCGGGGGCATGGTGCTCACTGATCGTCCTGTGTCCGAAGTGGTCCCTATTGAGCGCGCCCGAATGAAAGATCGCACCGTGCTGCAATGGGACAAAGATGATTGCGAATGGATGGGACTGGTCAAGTTTGATCTCTTAGGGCTTGGCATTTTAGAAGCCATCCGGGACACGTTTGATCTGAGTGAAAAACATCTGGGGGAATCGTGGGAATTGGCCACTCTTCCCCGGGATGAACAAGGTGTGTATGACATGCTCTGCCGGGCCGATTCCATCGGGGTGTTTCAGGTGGAATCACGAGCTCAAATGGCGTTGTTGCCACGGCTGCAGCCCCGACGTTTTTATGACCTTGCTATTCAAATAGCGATGATCCGGCCCGGCCCCATCCAGGGCGGGGCCGTGCATCCTTTTGTGAAGCGCAAAGCGGGTGTAGAGCCGGTGCAGTATCCCCACCCGGCCTTAGAAGAGTGTCTGTCTCGCACCCTGGGGGTCCCTATTTTTCAAGAACAACTCATGCAAATCGCGATGACTGTGGGCGGCTGCACGGGGGAAGACGCGGACCTGTTGCGCCGGGCTATGGGCTCAAAACGGGGCTTAGAGCGCATTGAATCTCTGCGCGACACCCTCTATGCCGGTATGGCAGCCAGTGGCCTCGATATCGACACGGCGGATCGCGTGTATCGAATGATTCAAGCTTTTGCGAGTTTTGGTTTCGCAGAAAGCCACTCTCTCAGCTTTGCCCTCCTGGTGTACGCCAGTGCGTGGTTGAAACTGCACTACCCCGCTATTTTTCTTGCCGGATTATTGCGGGCGTGGCCAATGGGGTTTTACTCCCCCGCATCGTTAGTGTCTGACGCGGAGCGTCACGGGGTCGAAGTCCGTAAACCTTCGGTGCAGCACTCGGAAGTGGAAGCCTCTGTGGAGGCTCTCGGCGAAGGCACGGTAACCCCCAGTGGGCGTGATTCGTGCCTGGTGTATGACCAAGAAACCCCTTCTGTGGTCTTTGACCCTTCGGGGGAAGACCCCACCACCACACACCGGCGTGATGCAGGATTGGTCACCCGGTTGGGTTTAGCCAGTGTTCGAGGGGTGGGAAAAGAGACGGCGGAGCGGATTGTGCGCGAACGCCAAGAGCACGGTCCTTTTCATGACGCTGCCGACGTCGCCAGGCGGGTGGGGCTCAGTACCAGCCACGTGGAATCTCTTGCCAGTGCCGGAGCTTTTGAGGACTTATCCCTCACGCGCCGCGAAGCACTCTGGGCGGCAGGACATGTAGCGATGGAGCATCCCCAGTTTCTCCCCCACACCACCACAGCGTTGGAATTGCCACTTTTTGCCGAGATGACACCGCAGGAAGTGATGATTGCCGATCGTGTCTTCACCGGGGTGTCCCCCGGGGATCATCCGCTGCGATATCTGCGGTCATGGCTAAGCGATCAGGGTGTGGGAAGCGTGGCAGACATGCTCACCTGTGAGCCGGGGCGACGAGTGTGGGTGGCGGGTATGGTGACCCACCGGCAAAGGCCTGCCACGGCGATGGGGGTGACCTTCTTGAACGTGGAAGATGAAACGGGGCTGGTCAACGTCATCTGCAGCGTGGGGTTGTGGAAACGCCACCGGGTGACCCTGCGCGATAGTTCCGCAATCATTGTCCGCGGGCTTTTAGAACGAAGCCCCGAAGGGGTGGTGTCGATCATTGCTGATGGTGTCGAAAAGGTATCCCTCTCGGTACCCAATGCGGCCAGAAACTATCGCTAGCGCAGCGCCCACATCGCCACGGCACCGGCTGCTGCCACGTTGAGAGAATCCACGCCCTGATGCATGGGTATCGACACGGTCACATCCGCGCTGGCGAGAGCTTCTGTGCTCACACCATCACCTTCGGTGCCCAACAGCAGCGCCAAGCGCTCGGGAGGATTGCGGGCAAAGTCTTCCAAGCTCACCGTGTCAGGTCCCAGGGCCATCGCTGCCAGCGTGAACTGTGCCTCATGAAGGGTGGCAACAAGCTCACTCCACTCCCCCGCTCGGGTCCAGGGAACCTGCATCACCGTTCCCATACTGACTCGCACACTTCGCCGATAGAGCGGATCAGCACACGACGCTGAAACGATCACCGCGTCGGCTCCGAGCGCTGCAACGGAGCGAAAAACGGCGCCCACATTGGTGTGATCCACAATGTTTTCTAACACCACGATGCGTCTGGTGCCCGAGATGAGTTCTGCAACACTCGGCAGGGTCGGCCTGGCCATACTGGCGAGTGTCCCCCGATGGACATGAAACCCCGTGAGAGCCTCAATCATCGATGATTCCCCGACATAGACCGGAGTGTCCTCCAAAGCGCGCCGGTGGCGCTGCTCAAGATCATGAATCTGATCCAGCCAGGTTGTGGTGGTGAGGATAGATACCGGGCGGTGACCGGCCTTCAAAGCCCGGTCCAGAACTTTTATGGACTCCGCAATATAGATACCTTCGACGGGCTCCCGGCGAGCTCGGAGCATGACATCGGTAAGGTCGCGGTAGTCGCCCAACACGGGATTCTCCGCGGAATCAAGGGTGAGCATGATGACCATCCGAGCGTTACCCTCCTGATTTGGAAACATGTTCGTAAGAATCTAGGCGTACCATCCAGAGTACTTTGTCCCCCTGGAAAGGGGTTGTCGTGTCGAGTCTTACGAATGCACCAAGCGATGTTCGCACCGCTGTCGATGACGCCGTTGACGTGTTGCGCGGTCGCCGAGTGGCGGTACTCACCGGTGCCGGTGTTTCCACAGATTCTGGCATCCCCGATTATCGAGGTGAGGGCGCGCCCACGGCGCACCCCATGTCCCTCACCGAGTTTCTGAGTTCTCACCAGCATCGCCAGCGCTATTGGCTGGGGTCTCAGCTGGGCTGGCCTCGCTTCGCTACGGCGGCTCCCAACAGGGGCCACGCCGCCATTGCCTTGGGTGAGCACCAGGGAGTGTTCAGCGGCGTGGTAACTCAAAACGTGGATGCGTTGCATCACAAAGCAGGATCTGTGAAAGTGGTGGACCTGCACGGTCGACTCGATCGGGTTCGCTGCGTTCACTGTCATCAAAGCTTCACCCGCACCGCCATCGCGCGCACCTTAGAGCGGAACAATCCGTGGCTTGCGGGCCTTGAGGTCAGCGGAGATATTCGCCCTGATGGCGACATGGATGTCCGGTTCAGTGACGATTTTGTTGTCCCGCAGTGCCCCAACTGTGAGGGGCTGTTAAAACCCGCCGTGATTTTCTTTGGAGAGTTCGTTCCGCCCACCCTGTTTGAACAGGCTGCCGCTCTGGTGAACCGTTCGGAAGCTCTCGTGGTTGCGGGGTCCTCCCTGGTCGTGAACACCGGGATGCGCTTGGTTGCTCTTGCGCAAAAAAGAAAACTTCCCATCGTGGTCATCAATAGAGGCGTTACCAAAGCGGACCGAATTGCATCCGTTAGGATTGACGCAGGAGCTTCGGAAACGCTGGAAGAACTCGTTCCGCGTTTGCGTCCCTAACCACTGAGTTCGAGAAACAGGGCCCACCCGTGGCCCAAGGAGCGTTATGACCCGTTTTTTTCTGGTGCGCCACGGCGAAACCGAATGGAATAAAGCTAGAAGAATTCAGGGAATCAGCGATATCCCTCTCAACATCACGGGCCGCTCACAGGCAGTAGCACTCGGAGATATTCTCGCCAAGCACACCTTCGATCTCATGGTCTCCAGTCCCCTGTCACGGGCGATGGAAACAGCGTCCATCATCGCTAAACGCCTGGATATGCCCGCGGCCCTGATCGTCGGAGACCTCATCGAACGCAACTATGGGGAAGCCGAAGGACAAAGCGGGCACGACCTCGACCAGCGGTACCCTGCGGGCACCGACATTCCTGGGCGCGAACCCCGTGAAGACGTCACCAAACGCATCGTTCGCGTACTTGCTGACTTAGCCGTGCGCCATCCCGACGCGGACATCATTGTGGTCTGTCACGGTGCGGTAATTCGCAGCGTCGTGGACTATGCGGCACCGGGCTTACACAAGGAACCCATCACGAACTGTTCGGTGCATAACTTTTCGCATGTCGCAGGCACTCTCGAACTGGTGGCTTTTGATGACCCCATGGAGCTCGCCTCGCACGGGCTAGGCGCCGAAGAATTCGAAGACCAAAATCCTGCCGAGGCCCGCGAAGTTTCGGGCCGCGGCTAAAAGCCCTTCGTATCAAGGCCTCCACGGGTACCGCGGATTACCCAGGCGCGCTCAGAGCCACACACGGGGGCACTCTTCACTCGACAGCCGAGGGAGAGTTCTTTTTGCGCGATTTAAAGACCGACAGTGCGGACGTTGACCACAGAGCCCAGAGCACAAGCACCGGCTGGAAGAACAGCCTCATGAGTCGAGCCTGATCCGTATTCAGACCAAAGGCATCAATGCCTTCCACATACTGATTGATGTTGCCGGGAAAAATTGCAATAAAGAACAGCGCGGCAGCGAGCCCGGCCAGCGGAACTAATCTCCCGAAAGACAACAGGCCGAGGCCAAGCAGGATTTCTACCACCCCGGAGGAGACAACCACAAAGTCGGGATCGACCGGCAGCCAAACTGGAACCTGTGCCGTGAATTCCAGCCGTGAAAAACTCAGGTGGCTAATACCGGAGAACACCAGGCCAGTGCCAAGGGCAAGCCTTCCCAGAAATCTCAGTATCTTCACGTAAAACACCCTACAACGGTGGGCGTTGATTCGCTATAGACACAAAGGGCCCGCACACCTTCTGTTTGTCATTCCCGCGCCACATACCCCGTGTTTACGGGCTGCACGGTCTCCTCCGCTACCCTCACGATGCGGGCTTCGGACCCTTGCGCCTTCACCATCCCCCGCACCCAGGGGACTGAATGGCGGGAATCTTCGGTGGCGCCGTCGTCTGCAGCAGCGCTTTAGACTTAAGTGCGCCCACGTCCCTTCTTTCCTCCAGGAGCTTCATGGATTTTCCTCCCTACGCCCGACGCGGTCTAGAACACGACCCACAGTGGTATCGCAGGGCCGTTTTCTATGAGGTGATGGTGCGGGCGTTCTACGACGCCGACGGCGACGGTGTGGGGGACATTCCCGGCCTCATCAGCAAACTGGACTACTTAGAGTGGCTCGGGGTTGATGCTCTGTGGTTACCGCCGTTCTATTCTTCGCCTTTGCGTGATGGTGGCTACGACGTTGCAGACTTCACCGCTGTCTTGCCCGAATTTGGAACCATCGATGATTTTCAGGAACTTGTCTCGCAAGCACATGCCAGAAACATGCGTATTGTCATGGATTTGCCGCTCAACCACACCTCTGATCAGCATTCCTGGTTCCAGGAGTCGAGAAACAACCCTGAGGGACCCTATGGCGACTACTACGTGTGGTCGGACACCGATGATATTCGGCAACAGATTCGGATTATTTTCTCTGACACCGAAGATTCCAACTGGGCCTTTGACTCCCATCGCCGCCAGTTCTATTTCCACCGCTTTTTTTCCCACCAACCAGACCTGAACTATCACAACCCTCAGGTGCACGAAGAAATCCACGACATCGCGCGGTTCTGGCTGGGAATGGGAGTGGATGGTTTCCGCTTAGATGCCATTCCTTACCTGTATGAATCTGATGAGGGATCCGGAGAAAGCGAGCCAGAAACCCACGAGTTTTTGAGGAATTTCCGGTCCTTTATCGACCAGGAATTCCCCGGTCGCGTGTTGATTGCCGAAGCTAACCAGTGGCCAGAAGAAGTCGCGCAGTTCCTGGGAACCGAAGCGCAGCCCGAATGCCAGATGGCCCTCGATTTCCCGATCATGCCGAGGATTTTTTATGCGCTTCGATCCCAGCAAGCCCAAGGACTGAACGAGGTGCTCTCCCAGACCACCAAGATTCCCCCCGGCGCCGCGTGGGGGGTGTTCCTGCGCAATCACGATGAATTGACCTTGGAAATGGTCACGGAGGAGGAGCGCCAAGCACTCTACGGCTGGTATGCCTATGACCCTCGGATGCGCGTCAACGTCGGTATCCGGCGCCGTTTGGCGCCCCTGTTGGGTAATTCCCGTCCAGAACTGCACCTCGCCCACGCGCTCCTGCTGTCGCTCCCCGGAAGCCCTTTCCTCTATTACGGCGATGAGATTGGGATGGGCGACAACATTTGGTTGGACGATCGCGATAGCTCCCGCACCCCTATGCAGTGGACTCCTGACCGCAACGCCGGATTCTCTGGCGCTGACCCAGGAAAGCTTTACCTCCCCGTCGTGCAGTCACTGGGGTACAACTACGGGTCTTCCAACGTGGAAACGCAGCTCGCGCAGGGCACATCTCTCCTTCACTGGGTGCGAAACCTCGTCCATCTGCGCAAAGATCATCCCGTTTTTGGGGTGGGAAGTATGACCGTTGTTCCCAGCGATAGCTCCTCGGTGCTCGCGTTCCTGAGAGATATGCCCGAAGAGGAATGCAAGCCAGGCGAAGCACCCGAGACGCTGTTGTGTGTGTACTCCTTTGCGCACCAGCCAATTTCAATCACCCTCACATTGCTCGAAGCGTTTAGGGCCACCACAGTAACCGAGATCACGGGTGGCGCGGCATTCCCCGCTCCGAACGAACAAGGTCAACTGGTGTTGACGTTGCCACCCCAGAGCTTTTATTGGCTTTCGCTGGCCGGTATCAAAGCGTCAGTGGCGTAGCTTAGGCTTCCTTCATGGCCCACTGGAGTGACACCCTCGCTGTTTTTGATACCGAAACAACGGGCCTTGATACCCAAAGTTCGCGCATCGTCACCGCCTATCTCGGGCTTATCAATGCCGAGGGCGAGGTGACAGAATCCACCCTGTGGTTAGCGAACCCCGGAATCCCGATTCCCGCAGCAGCCACGGCTGTTCACGGTGTCACCAACGAGGTTGCTCAGGCCGAAGGCCGGGATGCACGTGACGTGGTCGAAGAAATTGGCCGCGCCGTTGGTGCATACCTGGAGCAGGGAATACCTGTCGTGGCGTATAACGCCTCGTATGACTTTTCGATACTTCACCACGAAATGCTGCGTTACGGTCTCAGCCCTCTCGATACCCCGCGGCCCATTGTTGATCCCCTCGTGATTGATCGCGCCGTGGATCAATACCGCCGCGGCAAAAGAACCCTCCAGATGGCGACAGCGCACTACATGGTCCGCTTCGAGGACGCACACACCGCCGATGCGGACGCTGTTGCTGCCGGCCGCGTCGCACAGGCGATGATCAGGACACACCTTGCGGAGCTACCAGACACGGCCGCAGCCCTGCACGACCAACAGATTGAGTGGTCGAAAGCGTGGGCAGAAAACTACCAGCAGTTCCGCCGCGGACGCGGGGAACCCTCGTTTGTGGCCAGCGGAGACTGGCCCGTTCGGCTGTAGTTACTTACCGAAGTTCTTGAACCGCTGGTTGAACTTCTCGACACGTCCCGCGGAGTCAAGGATGCGCTGCTTGCCCGTGTAGAACGGGTGCGAGGCGCTGGAAATCTCGACGTCGATGACGGGGTACGTGGTGCCGTCTTCCCACTCGATGGTCTTGGAGCTTTTCGCGGTCGAGCGGGTCAAAAACAGTTCGCCGGAGGTCAAATCACGAAACACGATGTTGGCATACTCGGGGTGAATGTCAGTCTTCATAGCAAATCCTTTATAGAACCGATGCCAGGGTGTCAGAAATCTGGCTAAAGCAAGACTTTACCAGGAAAATCACAACGCCGTGGCCTGAAACCGACCATTGTTGTGTGTCACGGAGAGCGGACGCCCGAACGCCTCGGACAGCACCTCGCCCGTGAGGGTTTCGGCCAGCGGGCCCTGAGCCACAACGCGACCCTCAGCGACAACCAGAAGGTGGGTAAAACCGGCAGGAATCTCTTCCACGTAGTGCGTCACCATCACCATTGCCGGTGATGTTGGCTCACTTGCAAAGTGGTTCAACATTTCGATGACGTCTTCCCTGGCTCCCACATCAAGACTTCCCGCGGGCTCGTCCAGCAACAGCATCTCAGGATCCGTCATGACGGCTCGAGCAATCTGCACCCGTTTGCGCTCTCCATCAGAGAGGGTGCGCATCGTGTTATCGGCGAGGCCATCAAGGTTCCATTCGGCCAGAACACGATGGGCTCGACGACGATCAATGTCGTCGTACTCTTCCCGCCACCGTCCCGTCACAGCGTAGGCAGCGGTGAGGATGGTATCCAACACCGTTTCATTGTGAGGAATGCGGCTGGCCATGTCACTGGAGGCAAACCCCACTCGGGGACGAAGCTCGAAAACATCGGCTTTTCCCATCTTCTCCCCCAACACCGTAACGCTGCCTGAGGTGGGGTGCGCAAAAGAGGCGAGAAGGCCCAGTAACGCTGTTTTGCCGGCACCATTGGGTCCGAAAATGACCCATCTTTCCGCAGAGTCAACCGACCAGGTGATATCGCTCAAAATGGTCCGGCCGTCGCGTATAACGGTGACAGAATCTAGCGAGGCGACAAGCGACATAGTGCATCCCACCCTACTCCACTGGCCACAGGGGGCCTCTCGGGCCATCCACTAAGCTGGGAATATGGCTTCGCCAAAAGCGTTCGGGATTGTCCTCGCCGGGGGTGAGGGCAAGCGACTTATGCCCTTGACGGCCGACCGCGCTAAGCCCGCCGTTCCCTTCGCCGGCCATTACCGCCTGGTCGATTTTGCCATTTCTAACCTCATCAACTCGGGTCTTCGCCAGGTTGTTGTCCTCACACAGTACAAATCCCACTCCCTGGATCGCCACGTGTCCCAAATGTGGAGGCTAAGCGGAATGCTCAATGCCTACGTGGCGTCCGTTCCTGCCCAGCAACGACTGGGAAAACGGTGGTTTGCCGGTTCTGCGGATGCAATTTTCCAGAGCCTGAACCTCATCAGGGACGAAAAACCCGACCTGGTCGTGGTGGTGGGAGCCGATCACGTGTATCGGATGGATTTCCAGCAGATGATTGATGCCCATGTCGCCAGCGGCGCGGGGGTGACGGTGGCGGGTATTCGCCTCCCCCGAGAGCACTCTGATCAGTTCGGGGTCATCACTACGGATGCTGAGAATCCTGAAAAGATCCGTGCTTTCACGGAGAAGCCCTCCGATCCCGAGGGGCTTGCGGACTCCCCCGATGAGATTCTTGCCTCCATGGGCAACTATGTTTTCACCACGTCCGCTCTGATCAACGCTGTGCGCGCGGATGCAAAAGATGTCGAAAGCGACCACGACATGGGTGGCGACATCATTCCCGCTTTTGTGGAACGCGGGGATGCGAATGTGTATGACCTCAACCGCAACACCATCCCGGGTGCGCGCCCCAACGACCGTTTTTACTGGCGTGATGTGGGAACCATCGACGCGTTCTTTGACGCCCACCAGGATTTGATTTCGACCGACCCCATTTTTAACCTTTTCAACACGAAGTGGCCCATTTTTTCCCAGCAGTGGAACTCCCCTCCGGCGAAATTTGTCAAAGACGAGAACGGCAATGCGGGGTCTCTCTCCGAATCCACCGTGTCGCTTGGATGCTACGTCGTGGGGGCCCAGGTCGTGCGCAGTGTTCTCAGCCCCTGGGTCAAAATTGACTCCGGTGCACTCGTGGAAGATTCCATCTTGTTTGAACGCGTCGTGATTGGCGCCGGCGCGGTCATTAGGCGTGCCATTTTGGACAAAGATGTGGTGGTCGAGCCGGGAGCCCAGGTAGGGGTGGACGAGACCGTCGACCGTGCCCGTGGTTTCACTCTGTCCCCCGGCGGTGTGACGGTGGTGGAAAAAGGAACGGTCGTTCGGGCGTGAGCTCAACACAATTATTGGTTGTCCTCGATGTTGATTCCACCCTGACCCAGGATGAAGGTATCGACCTTCTCGCCCGCAGGGTGTCCCCCGAGGTGGCAGACCGTGTCGCCGGAATCACAACACGAGCGATGAACGGCGAGCTTGATTTCGCCCAGTCGCTGATAGAGCGGGTGGAGACGCTCCAGGGAGTGACGCTTGAGCAAGTTGCCCACGCAACCTCTCAGGTACGCCTCAGCGTCGGCGCACAGCTGCTTATCGACACTCTTCACGCCCACGGACACCTCGTCGCAGCCGTATCCGGAGGTTTTCACGAAATGCTCGACCCCCTCGCCGCATCGGTGGGACTGGATATGCATCACGCGAACCGGTTCGTCACGAAAGACGGTGTGTTGACGGGGAAAGTAGCGGGGCCGATTGTGGATGCTTCCTCAAAAGCCGCCACTCTTCGACGCTGGGCTGATGAACATGGAATCGCTGAGCACAACACGGTGGCCGTCGGCGATGGCGGCAATGACGTGGAGATGATGGTCGCTGCAGGAATGGGAATTAGCTATATGGGGAAGCCTGTGACGAAAAAAGCGGCAGATCGCTGCATTGACGTTCCTGACTTATCCCTTGTTCTCCAAGAACTGGGAATCTCCAGGGCCTAGTGGCCCATCCCCAATCCCCCATCAACGGGGATAACCGCGCCAGAAATATATGCGGCCTCATCGCTGGCTAACCATGCCACGGCAGCAGCAACTTCAGCCGGGGTCGCAAAGCGACCGGCGGGAATGGACTTCAGATATGCCTCTTGTTGCTCCGGTGGGAGTGCTTTCGTCATATCGGTGTCGATAAATCCCGGTGCCACCACGTTGGTGGTGATTCCGCGAGCGCCAAGTTCTCTGGTCAAGGACCGAGCAAAGCCGACTAACCCCGACTTTGACGCTGCGTAATTCACCTGACCGGGAGATCCGTAGAGCCCGACCACACTGGAAATGAAGATGATGCGGCCAAATCTTTGTTTCATCATGGATTTAATCGAGCGCTTCACCACTCGAAAAACCCCGCTGAGGTTCGTGTTGATGACCTCTTCAAAGTCTTCATCCGTCATACGCAAAAGCAAGGTGTCCTTGGTGATACCTGCATTGGCCACCACCACTTCCAGGGGCCCTAGCTCCGCCTCGACGTGCGCGATGGCGACGTCTAACGATGCCCCGTCGGTCACATCGGCGGTAACGGTGAGGGCGCCCTCCGGACCAGACCCACTGCGTGTTGTGACGGCCACGCGGTGACCATCAGCGATGAAACGTTCCGCAATCGCATACCCGATTCCGCGATTTCCTCCGGTGACCAAAACGGTGCGTGGCTGTGACATGCCCTCAAGCTTATTAGCAGGAGACTGCTCTACGCTGTGGTGGTCATGGAAAACTATTCCGCAACATCCTTGGGTATTGCTCCTGAAAAAGAGCGTCGTTCTCGGATGCTCAAATACACCCTCGCGATGGGGCTTCGCCTGGCGTGCATTGGCGTATGTTTTCTGGTCAGCGGTTGGTGGTTGCTTCTTCCTGCTCTGGGTGCGATCGTGCTGCCCTATTTTGCTGTTGTCTTGGCCAACTCGGCCACCCCTTCTCGCTCTTTGGGTCCCACTCGTCCGGGAACAGTTTCTCTCCTCGATTCGAAGTGATTATTCCTGGGGGTCCTGTCGCCGCTAAGCGGTGTTCAAGGGTGTCGTGTGAGAACACCCCGGAATGGGAAATACAGTGGCGCAATCCCACCATTCATGCAGAAGACCGCGTGAAGATTTGGTTGTCGTGTGAAAGCCACCGGGAATACTTTGTGGGCTACCTCGGCCAAAGAAACTTCCCCGTGAAGGCTGTTGCACTCGCTGAGAGTTCCTGAGATGTTTCGGCTGCTGTTTAGTTCCCGGTGGATGGGATACCTCGCGCTCACCGTTGTTTTTGCGGTGGTGGCGTCACTGTTTGGTCTGTGGCAGTGGGACCGTCGCAGTCAAGCCGTGGCCGCCATGGACCGGGTGGAGAAAAATTACGACACGGCTCCGGTCGGCTTGGACGCTTTTGTCCTTGCCACCCCCATCGTGACGAGAGACAACGAGTGGTCACCTCTCGTACTGGAGGGTGTGTATCTCCCAGACGAGCAAGTATTGGTCAGAACGCGGCCCCGCGCGGGTCTGGTGGGTTTTGAAGTGCTTGTGCCTTTTCGCACCGCCACAGAAACCGTGATCATCGCTCGGGGTTGGGTTCCCACCGGCGAATCACGCGACTTTCCCGACGTGATACCCGCTCCCCCCGCAGGAGACGTGGAGGTAATGGGCCGAGTGAGAATATGGGAACCACAGCTGAGAGGCCGCGGAGCGCCCGACGGTCAAGTCGCCACCATCAATCTCACGGATGTGCAACAGCAGAGCTCAGACTCGCTCCTGGACGATTTCTACATCATTGCCGGGAGCGAGAACCCCGCGCCTGCCTCCCTCCCGCTGCGAGCCATAAAACCGGTGCTCGATGAGGGCCCCCACTTGAGCTACACGTTTCAGTGGTTCCTGTTTGCCCTGATGGCCTTTGTTGGCTACGGGTGGCTCTTTCGTCAAGACCTTCGGATCTCTCGAGGGGTAATTCCCAAGCCTCACAAGAACACCACGGATGCCCAAGAAGAAGACGCTCTCCTGGAAAACCAAAGGCACTAAAGGGAAGCCTTAGTCCCGTGCCAAGGCGCCCGGGCACTTTAGGCCAGGGACACCAAATCGGCGTAGTCGTCGCTCCAATGGTCTTCAACCCCATCGGGCATAATCAATACTCGCTCGGGGTTCAAAGCCAACACAGCCCCGTCATCGTGACTCACGAGGACCACGGACCCAGAATAGTGGGCCAAAGCATCCAGAATTTCTGCCCGGCTGGCAGGATCTAAGTTGTTTGTCGGTTCGTCCAGTAACAGGACATTTGCTTTCGAGACCACAAGAATTGCCAGTGAAAGTCGGGTCTTTTCTCCTCCGGAAAGCACACCGGCAGGCTTGAGAACATCATCACCCGTGAAGAGGAAAGAACCCAGGACAGAGCGTGCCTCCCGCTCACCAATGTCGGGCGAGGAAGCCAACATATTTTCCAACACCGTGCGATTAACATCCAGCGTCTCGTGCTCTTGGGCGTAGTAGCCCACCCGCAAACCGTGGCCTGCTTCAACAATTCCGGTGTCAGGGGAATCTACACCGGCAAGAATGCGCAACAGCGTCGTTTTTCCCGCTCCGTTAAGCCCCACGATGACGACTTTGGAACCTCGGTCAATCGCTAAGTCAACAGCGGTGAAAATTTCCAGGGAGCCGTAACTTTTGGACAGGTTGTGGGCAAACAGGGGAGTTTTTCCACAACTTGCCGGCTCGGGGAAACGGAGTTTTGCCACGCGCTCGGTTGTGCGGACATCATCGAGGCTGGACAGCATTCGCTCGGCGCGAGCGACCATCTGGTGGGCGGAGGCTGCTTTACTCGCTTTGGCCCCAAACTTTGCCGCCTGGAGTTGCAGAGCGGTTGCCTTTTTCTCGGTGACGCTGCGCTCTTTGCGGCGACGCTCTTCATCTGCTTCCCTTTGGCGCAGATAGTGCTTCCACGACATGTTGTAGACGTCAATGGTTGCCCGGATGGCATCGAGATAAAAGACGCGGTTCACGGTTTCTTCCACCAGGACCACATCGTGGGAAATCACGATGACGCCGCCGGGGTAACCGGCCAAGAAGTTGCGCAGCCACACCACGGAATCCGCGTCCAAGTGGTTGGTCGGCTCATCAAGAATCATCAGGGGAGCATTTTGGAAAAGAATTCGAGCCAGTTCTATGCGTCGACGTTGGCCACCGGAGAGCGTACCCAGGGCCTGATCCAAAATGCCGATAGGAAGGTTGAGATGGGAGGCAATGGTCGATGCCTCTGCTTCTGCTTGGTAGCCTCCAGCGGCTAAGAATTGGTCGTTGAGGCGTCCATATTTCTTCATGGCCGCAGCGGAGATGCTTTCGTCCGCACTGGCCATGTCCGACGTTGCGCGCGTCATGCCGGCAATGAGCTGGCCGAGACCTCGCGCATCAAGAATCCGTGTTTTAGCGGATTCTTCAGGGTTTGCAGCTCGGGGGTCCTGGGGCAGATACCCCACATCACCGGTGACACGGGCGTAGCCGCCGGTCGCCGCGAAATCTCCCGCAATAACTTTGGTCAGCGTCGTTTTGCCGGCGCCGTTTCGACCCACCAGCCCGACTTTGTCGCCGACGTCCACGCGAAAAGATACGCCGTCAAGAAGGACGCGCGCACCAATACGTATTTGAAGGTCTTTAACCTCAAGCATGACACATCACCTGGGCAGGAACCAGACGGTTCCGTGCATTTTCTATATCGAGAATCCGAGAGCTCTCATCATGTCACGCCCATCAGCGGTAATGCGTTCTTGCCCCCACGGAGGCATCCATACCCAGTTGATGCGAAAACGCTCCACAATGCCGTCCATACTGTTCGTGATTTCTTCCTCAATCACGTCGGTGAGCGGGCACCCCGCGGAGGTGAGAGTCATGCTGACAATGAGGGCATCCTCTTCGTCATCCCAGGACAGGTCGTAAATGAGCCCCAGGTCGACGATATTAACTCCGAGCTCGGGGTCAATAACGTTCTTCAGGCCTTCTTCAACCTCATCAAACTTCGTATCACTCAGCGTAACTGTGCTCATAGTCTCACCTTAGGACGCAATGGTCTTCTCTGCGGGGAGGTAGTGGTCGTACCCCTCATCTTCCAGCCGGTTGGCCAGTTCGGGCCCACCGCTTTCGACAATTTTGCCTCCGACAATGACGTGGACGAAGTCGGGTTTGATGTATTTCAAAATACGCGTGTAGTGCGTGATGAGGAGAATACCCAGGCCTGTACTCGCTTTTGCTCGGTTGACGCCTTTACCCACGATTTTCAGTGCGTCAACGTCCAGCCCGGAGTCTGTCTCATCCAAGACGGCAAACTTGGGCTGCAAAAGCTCCAGCTGCATGATTTCGTGGCGCTTCTTCTCGCCACCGGAGAATCCCTCGTTGACATTGCGCTGTGCGAAACCGGGTTCCATCTTCAAATCAGCCATAGCCTTTTTGAGGTCACTGACCCATTCGCGCAGAGCGGGAGCTTTACCGCTAATCGCGGTCTTAGCCGAGCGCAGGAAGTTTGTCACACTCACGCCGGGGATTTCCACGGGGTACTGCATGGCCAAAAAGAGTCCTGCTCGAGCGCGTTCGTCAGCGCTCATCGCCAACACATCCACGTCGTCAAGCATGATGGTCCCCTGGGTGACGGTATATCGGGGGTGACCAGCGATGGTGTACGCCAGTGTCGATTTGCCAGAACCATTGGGGCCCATGATGGCGTGGGTGGAGCCTTGCTCCAGCGTGAGATTCACCCCCGTGAGGATGTCAATCGGGCCGCTCTCCGTCTGGATTGCAACGTGGAGGTTGGAGATAGTGAGGGTACTCATGTGATTCAGGCGCTTTCGATTAGGGTCTGGGGGGTGGGATCTACGTAGACGTCACCATCGGTGATGGTGACGGTGTACACGGGTACAGGCTCGAAGGCTGGGAAATTCCGAGGTTTCCCGGTTCCCAGGTCAAATTTTGACCCGTGAGCCCAACATTCGAGGGTGTCGTCTTCGACAAATCCCTCGGCGAGGGAAATCTCTCCGTGGCTGCAGACATCGCCTATGGCGTGGATGTCGCCCGCGGAGTCTTTGACCAAAGCTATAGGGACCCCACCAATATCCACTTTGAGGGCGGATGCGACCCCGAGGTCATCTACTTTGCAGACCATCACTGAAGTCATTGAGCATCCTCCGTTTGTGTCAGCTTCGCCTGAATAGCGACGGTGAGCTCGGCCACGAGTTCTGGATCGTCTATTTTTTGGACAATCTCAATCAAGAACCCCAACACGACAAGGCGTCTGGCTTCCAGTTCTTCGATTCCCCTTGATTGGAGGTAGAACAGCTGCTCGTCATCAAACCGACCGGTAGCACTGGCGTGCCCGGCGCCTTTGATGTCACCGGTCTTAATTTCGAGGTTAGGAATCGAATCTGCTCGCGTGCCCTCACTGAGAACAAGGTTGCGGTTTTGCTCGTAGGAATCTGTGCCTTTGGCATCGGGACCAATAAGAACATCTCCGACCCAGACGGTGCGCGCTCCGCGGCCGTGAAGAGCTCCTTTGTAGAGCACACGCGACACCGTGGAGGGACCCACGTGCTCCACATACACACGGTGTTCCATGTGCTGAGCAGCATCGGCGAAATACGCGCCGTTGAGGTGAGCCTCAGACCGCTCTCCGACGAGGTGAGCCGTAGGGTTAAGAACGGTGATATCTCCGCCAAAGTTCACCACGATGTGGGTAAACACAGCGGAGGCACCAATATTTGCGAAGTGGGTGGCGTAATTAATGGCGCCGGGGCTCCACTGGCCAACAAACACCACCTGGAGGTGTGAGCCCTCCCCGAGCTCGAACTCGACGGTCTCGCCCAGATGAGCGATACCACGGGAGACCATCACCAGCGTGGCGTGTGCCCCAGGCATTGTCCGAATAACGGTGTGGGAGGCTCTCGGGCCCTCCCCCAAGCCTTCACGCACACAGCGCAGAGGAACGCTGTGGACGCCTTCAATCTCTAGGGACAGCACCTGTTGGGTCTGCCCCCATACGTTCGCCGTGAGGCGCTCTTCGGGAACACCGGCAAAGCCCCTCGGGGTGTTTTCCACGGTATCCCAGGTAACGCTAAATCCTTCTGCGGTACTGGATTCAAGCGGATAGCTCGACCCGTCAAGTTCGCCGTCCATAAGCTCGCGAAGCTTGGCGACAGGACTGAGTTTCCATTGTGCTTCTCGACCGGTGACCTCCGCAAAAGCGGCGTGATCTTCAGAGGAAAAAAACTCGGATCTGCTCTGGACAGGGACGCTCTTGGCCTCGTTAAAGCTTTTGGGCGCGAGTGTAGAGGGAGGACTGCTGGTGGTCATTTAACCGACGGAACCTTCCATATTCATTTCAATGAGCTTGTTCAGCTCAAGGGCGTATTCCATGGGAAGCTCGCGCGCAATCGGCTCAATAAACCCTCGCACGATCATGGCCATAGCTTCGTCTTCAGCCATACCTCTGCTCTGGAGGTAGAAGAGTTGTTCCTCGCTGACGCGCGACACTGTCGCTTCGTGGCCGAGTTGAACGTCGTCAACACGAATATCAATGGCCGGATAGGTGTCGCTGCGCGAAATAGAGTCCACCAGTAGCGCATCACAGCGAACCGTGTTCGCCGAATGATGAGCGCTGGCTTCCACCCGAACCTCGCCACGGTATGCCGACCGTCCACCCCCACGGGCGATGGACTTGGACACGATCGACGAGGTCGTGTAAGGAGCCATGTGAACCATTTTTGCGCCGGCGTCCTGGTGCTGGCCGGGGCCAGCGAACGCGACGGACAAAGTTTCACCCTTGGCGCGTTCTCCCACGAGGAACACCGAGGGGTACTTCATGGTGACCTTGGAGCCTAAGTTCCCGTCTATCCACTCCATGGTGGCGCCTTCGTGAGCAATCGCTCTCTTGGTGACCAAGTTGTAGACGTTCGTGGACCAGTTTTGGATTGTCGTGTAGCGAACGCGAGCGTTCTTCTTCACGATAATTTCGACCACAGCCGAGTGCAAAGAGTCACTCGAATAAATTGGTGCGGTGCAGCCTTCGATGTAGTGCACGTAGCTGCCCTCATCAGCAATAATCAGAGTGCGCTCAAACTGGCCCATGTTTTCGGTGTTAATCCTGAAATAGGCCTGCAGCGGGATATCGACATGGACGCCCGGGGGAATATACACAAAGGATCCACCCGACCACACGGCAGAGTTCAGCGCGGAGAACTTGTTATCGCCCGAAGGAATAACGGAACCGAAATACTCGGTAAAGAACTCGGGGTGCTCACGCAAAGCAGTATCTGTGTCAAGGAAGATGACACCTTGTTCTTGCAAGTCTTCGCGAATCTGGTGGTACACGACTTCAGACTCGTACTGCGCTGCCACACCGGAAACCAGGCGTGAGCGTTCCGCCTCGGGGATGCCGAGACGTTCATAAGTGTTGCGAATATCTTCAGGGAGGTCTTCCCAGGTTTGGGCCTGACGTTCCGTAGAGCGCACAAAGTATTTAATGTTGTCAAAATCGATGCCAGAAAGATCTGCCCCGAAGGTGGGCATCGGCTTCTTGCCGAAAAGAGCGAGCGCCTTGAGGCGAAGCTTGAGCATCCACTCGGGCTCATTCTTTAGCCCAGAAATCTCGCGGACAACCTGTTCAGAGAGACCCCGTTTAGCGGTCGCACCCGCATCGTTGGCGTCATGCCAGCCAAATTCATATTGACCCAAACTTTCGAGTTCAGGCTTATCGAGTAGCACATCAGACATAGTGTTCCTCCCTCTCGCTTTACGGACCCTGAGGCGTTTCCAGGAGTCTCAGACTTTCGTCTTCTACACTCGCATATACAACTGGTGAAGTGATGTGAGAGACGATTTAGCCCCGTCTTAGGCCTCTAACTGTACCCGTTCCCGACAACAAAAAATAGGCTGGAAACCGTGAAAACACTATGGAATTGGCTCCCTTCTGCCGTTGATGCTCGGATACGAGTGTTTGCGTGGGCATCGCTCGTCAGCCAGATTGTCATCATCGGAACCGGTGGTGCGGTGCGCCTGACCGGTTCGGGTCTGGGGTGCCCTACCTGGCCGAGATGCACCGAAGATTCCTTCATTTCCACCCCAGAAATGGGAATCCACGGGATCATCGAGTTTGGAAACCGGCTACTCACTTTTGTCCTCGCGGCCATCGCCATCGTGATGTTCGTCCTCTTGCTGCGTCTGCGCCGCGAAAGGCCCGAACTGTTTCGCCTCAGCGTCGCCCTGGGATTAGGAATCCCAGGACAGGCCGTCATCGGGGGCATCACCGTGTTGACAAACCTGAACCCCTGGGTAGTGGGCTTGCACTATGTGCTCTCCCTCGTCCTCGTTGGTCTCGCCTCGGTACTGCTGTATCGGGTCCGAACGGGCCCCAAGCGCACACAGTGGGCATTGGCGCCCCAGACGCGAGTGTTGGGGATTGCCTTGGCCGGCTTGTTGACCATATCGCTGGCGGTGGGCGTCATCACCACCGGATCAGGACCGCACTCAGGCGATGGCGGAAGCGCTCGCAATGGTTTGGATTCCGCTCTGCTGCAACACCTTCATTCGTGGCCCTCCTACGGCGTTCTGGGCCTCTTGGTCACCATGACGGTGCTGAGTTGGACCTTGGGCCTTGGGCCAGCGTCCTTTAGACGCTCCATCACCGGAGCGCTCGGCGTCGCGCTGGTGCAAGTAGGGGTGGGGCTCTACCAGGCGCGTAATGGGCTTCCCGAGATTGCTGTCGGCATTCACATGGTGCTGGCAGCTGTGCTGGTAGCGCTGGTAACAACCGCTCTCCTCGCTCAGAAAACAGGGTCTACCAGGGAAGCAGCGGATCAACTCCCACTGCGAGAAACAGCAGTGACAAGTAGGTGATGCTGGAGCCGAATACCCGCATGGGCGCCATCTCGACCTGAGCAAGGGCTCTGGCATAAAGACGGTGGGACTCAAAGATGAACCATCCTCCGCTGACTACCGCTACCACGGAGTACACCACCCCCATCGGGGCAGGGGGATCAGCATCAATGAGGCGACAACGGCTGCCCAGGCGTAAAGAATGACCTGCATTCCGACCACGGGGGCATCGCGCACCACGGCCAGCATGGGGACATTCGCGCTTTCGTAGTCCTCGCGGTATTTCATGGACAGTGGCCAGTAATGCGGTGGAGTCCACAAAAACACCACCAAGAATAAAATCCACGGCTCAGCACTCAGACTGCCTGTGACGGCAGCCCAACCGATGAGAACGGGGAAACATCCGGCAATTCCCCCCCAAATGATGTTTTGCTCGCTGCGCCGTTTGAGCCACATCGTGTAGACAAAAACATAAAACGCGATGGCCGCCAGTGCCAACACCGCGGCGAGAGGCGTCGTCAGCCACCACAGGAGAACGAAAGAGAGCACTGCCAGAGTGCTGGCGAACACCAGTGCGGCTCGGGGCGTGATTTCTCCCGTCACCAGGGGCCTGGTTTGGGTGCGCCCCATGACGGTGTCAATGTCGCGATCGATGATCATATTGAACGTGTTGGCGCTTCCCGCGCTGAGTGCTCCCCCGGCAACCGTGGCAAGCACAAGCCACAGACTCGGCAGTCCTCGCTCGGCAAGCACCATGACCGGCACCGTGGTGACCAGGAGAAGCTCAATGACACGAGGCTTAGTGAGCGCAACGTAACCACGTACGACGGAAGCTCCCGTTTTCGCGGGAGCCACAGGGGAAGAGGTAGGCACGGCATCCTTCTAGCGACTGTCAGCAGTCTCATCCTAGAGCTCCCTTCTTCAGGGCTCCTGAGTATGGAGGCGTCCACCAGGGCGAGAGGGGCTCGGTAGGATGGGTTTTGTCGTCACGGGTGACTTCTCCTGGCGACTGAAAGTCTTTCCGAGTCGCCAGAAAAGGGTTCTAAACGCTATGGGTTCTATTTTTTCTGACCATGACCGCCACGCCGTCACCGTCGCCAAGGTTCTTGCCGCTGACTCCGTCGAAAAGGTGGGAAATGGCCACCCCGGAACCGCCATTAGCTTGGCGCCACTGGCTTATCTTCTGTACCAAAAAGTCATGGCACTTGATCCTGGTGACCCGCAGTGGCTGGGTCGCGATCGATTTATTCTCTCCGCCGGACACTCTTCGCTGACCCAGTATGTGCAGCTGTTCCTCGGCGGGCTAGGTCTTGAGCTCAGTGACCTCCAAGCGCTTCGCACGTGGGGCTCGCTGACGCCGGGTCACCCCGAATACGGTCACACCCCTCACGTGGAAATCACCACGGGACCCCTCGGGCAGGGAATCGCGGCGGCCACCGGTTTTGCCTATGCCCAGCGTTTTGAACGTGGACTTTTCGACCCCGAAGCGCCCGAAGGTGAATCACCGTTTGACCACTACACCTATGTGATTGCCGGTGATGGTGACCTCCAGGAGGGTGTTTCTTCGGAAGCTGCCTCGCTAGCAGGCCACCAAGAATTGGGCAGTCTGATTGTTTTTATGATGCCAATCAGATTTCGATTGAAGATGATGTGGACATCGCTTTCTCCGAGGATGTCTCCCAGCGATACGTCGCGTACGGCTGGGACGTCCACACCGTGGACTTTGGTCCCAGCAATAACTACGTCGAAGACGTTGACGCCATTATGGCTGCCATTACGGCGGCTAAAACCGAAACCTCCAAGCCCTCACTGATTATCCTCAAGACCGTCATTGGATGGCCTTCGCCCACGAAACAGAACACGGGGAAAATTCACGGGTCCGCGCTGGGCGCCGACGAAGTCGCAGGCCTCAAGACTGCTCTGGGAATGCCCGAAGATGTCTCTTTTCACGTCCCGCCCGAGGTTCTTGAGCACACCAGGAAACTCCATGATCGCTCCGCGGTGACGCGGGCGACGTGGGAGCTGTCCTTTGCAAGCTGGGCGCTAGCGAACCCGGAAAAGAATGCACTGCTCGACCGCCTCCTCGCGGGAGAGTTGCCGTCGCTTGAGCACCATTTGCCCGCCTTCGAAGAGGGGGCTTCCGTGGCCACCAGGCAGGCCTCAGGGATTGTTCTCAACGCTCTCGCAGCGGTACTGCCCGAGATGTGGGGTGGCTCTGCAGACTTGGCAGAATCGAATCTCACCACCATCAAGGGAGCCCGCTCGTTTGCTCCCTCGAAGCGGTCCACAAAGGAATGGTCCGCGGACCCCTTCGGCAGAGTGCTCCACTTTGGTATTCGTGAACACGCCATGGGCGCCATTCTCAACGGCATCGTTTTACACGGACCCACCCGAGCGTTTGCCGGCACCTTCCTGATTTTCAGCGACTACATGCGCCCCGCGGTGCGATTAGCAGCCCTAATGAAAATTCCGACCCTTTACGTTTGGACACACGACTCCGTCGGGTTGGGAGAAGACGGCCCCACCCACCAGCCCATTGAGCAACTCGCCAGCCTCCGGGCCATCCCCGGCCTTGACGTCGTTCGTCCGGCCGATGCCCACGAAACCGCGTGGGCCTGGAAAACCATCCTCGAGCGCCGATCAGGCCCCGCGGGACTCGCTTTGACGAGGCAGGGCGTCCCCGTTCTCGCCCGAGGTGACGGGGCAGCCAGCGGTGAGACGATGGCCCACGCCAGGAACACTGCCCGCGGTGGGTATGTTCTCCACGAGGCCTCCGCCACGCCAGAGATTGTGCTTATCGCCACCGGGTCCGAAGTGGCTTTGGCACTAACAGCCAGGGCGACACTCGAAACAGCGGGTCACCCCACACGCGTGGTCTCCATGCCCTGTGTGGAATGGTTTGACGAACAAGACGCAGCATACAAAGACGAAGTTCTTCCGAGGTCGCTTCGAGCGCGCGTGAGCGTGGAAGCAGGAATTTCGCTCAGTTGGCACCGATTCTTAGGAGACCACGGCGAAGCCGTCTCTCTTGAACACTTTGGGGCTTCAGCGGACGGCGCCACCTTGTACCGAGAATTTGGCTTGACCTCTGAAGCCATAGTGGAGGCCGCACAGCGCAGTCTCGCTTCGACACGAAAGGGCACCTCATGACTCCCACTCCCACAGACATGCTCGCCGACATTGGCGTGAGTATTTGGCTGGATGATCTTTCCAAAGATCGCCTCATATCAGGGTCGTTGCGCTCGCTCATGGATGAGCACACCGTGGTGGGAGTGACCAGTAACCCCACTATTTTTGCCGGCTCTGTGGCGGGCAGCGACTCCTACCACTCAGACATTCACGACATGGCGGCTCAAGGTCTCTCCGCAGAAGACGCAGCTTTTGCCCTCATGGTCTCTGACGTGCAGGCTGCCTGTGATCTGTTGCGCGAGGTGTACGACGCCACCACAGGCATTGACGGCCGTGTATCTCTCGAAGTCTCCCCCACCCTCGCCCACGACACCGAGGCCACCGTCACTCAGGCCATGGCGCTCTGGAAGCAGGTCAATCGGGCCAACCTGATGGTCAAGATTCCTGCAACCCTCGCGGGTATCCCCGCGATTACCCGCGTGGTAGCACAGGGCGTGTCCGTCAACGTGACACTCATTTTTAGCCTGAAACGCTACCGGGATGTCATCGCCGCCTATGTGGCGGGGATTGCGTTGGCCGCCGAAAACGGTCACGACATTTCGACAATTCATTCGGTTGCGTCGTTCTTTGTCTCACGGGTCGATTCCGCTATTGACCCGCAGCTAGAGAAAATCGGATCACCCGAAGCACTCGGTCTGAAGTCCCAGGCCGCCATTGCTAACGCGCGGCTTGCGTATGAACTATTCGAACAACTCCACGCCACCCCGGAAGCCAGCGCGCTGATTGCCCAGGGGATGAACCACCAGCGGCCGCTCTGGGCGTCAACAGGAGTAAAAGATCCCACGCTTCCCGAAACCTTGTACGTCACCGAGCTTGCCGTGGCGAATACGGTCAACACCATGCCGGAAAAAACATTGCTGGCCACGGCCCGCGACGGCGGAGTGAACGGTGACCGCGTCCACGGACACTATGACGACGCAAGAGCTGTTATGGCGTCGTTAGCAGCCCTGGGAGTCTCCCTTGACAGCGTCACGGAGGAACTGGAGCGCGAGGGCGTGGCGAAGTTCATCGCCTCGTGGCACGAGCTTCTCGAGACCGTTTCTCGCGCCATGGAGGGTAGCGCCCAGGCGTGAAAGTAACCCTGTCTGCGGAACGTCTGGACGCCAGCGCCAGCGCGCTCGCTGAATCCGTGGGGGCTCATTTTGCGTCCCGCTTGTGGGCAGCTGATTCCACGCTGTGGGGTCCCGCAGCCGAGCCAGAAGCGTCGATTCGCCTGGGGTGGGTGTCTTCACCGGAGCGGTGGCGGCCCCTTGTGGGCGAGCTAGAGACGCTCCGTCGTGAACTTCAGTCCCTGGGGATGACCCGGGTAATTCTGTGTGGCATGGGAGGATCTTCCCTCGCCCCTGAAGTGATGGCGCAATCCACCGATGCAGACGTGCACATTGTCGATTCGACTCACCCCGATGAACTGGCTCCGCTGGTGGACAGAGACCTGAGCCAATGCGTGGTTGTCGTCTCGTCTAAATCCGGCGGGACACTAGAGACAGATTCACAGCGCCGCGTTTTTGAGCAGGCTTTGAGAGACCAGGGACTTGATCCTCGAGAGCGTATGGTCATCGTCACGGATCCTGACTCCCCCCTTCACCAGCAAGCACAGGAAGCTGGCTATCGGGTATTTCTGGGGGACGCGACCATCGGTGGTCGTTTTTCTGCGTTAAGTCCTTTTGGGCTGGTGCCCGCCGCCCTGGCAGGAATAGATATTGACACCCTGCTGACGGAGGCCACCTCTGCTCACGATGCTCTCTGTCGCGACGAGCTCAACAACCCGGGGCTGATGCTCGGGGCAGCGCTTGCGGCGTCACACCCAGAGCGAAACAAGATTTTGCTGGGCTCTTTTCCCGGGCTTCCCGGTCTCGGGGACTGGATTGAACAATTGGTCGCTGAATCCACCGGCAAAGAAGGTCGCGGCCTGTTACCGGTCGTTGATTCACACCTGAGGGGTAGTGCCGATGGTCTGGTCGTCAGTGGGGAACCAGAGCACAGTGATATCGCCGTGGAGGCGACTCTTGGGGAACATTTTCTCCTCTGGGAATTTGCTACAGCGTTTGCCTGCCAGCTCATCGGGGTGAATCCTTTTGACCAGCCAAACGTGGAAAGTGCCAAAATCGCGGCGAAGGCACTCCTTGACGATCCCCCTACGGCACCACGGGAAGAACGTGAGATCGCGGGAGTTTCCGTGTGGTCGAACCAGGCGCTGCCAGAAACGGTGAATGATCTGGCTGGACTTGTGCGGCAGTGGAAGCGACTCCTCGGAGCGCGCTCGTACGGAGCACTGTGCATTTTTGGCGAACGGTCCCTCAGCGCAAGGTGGGGTGCTGTGCGCGAAGCTTTGGAAGCCGACCTCCAACGGCCCATCACACTGGGCTTTGGGCCCCGCTTTTGCATTCCACCGGGCAACTGCACAACGGCGGCCCCGCAGAAGGCGTGTTTTGCAGATTATTCAAACACCCAGCGCTGAACTCACCATCTCGGGCCGAGACTTCACTCTCGGAACCCTCCTGTTAGCGCAAGCTCACGGGGATGCAC
>FUWD012820895.1_pt1 | contig 29089 bp, 29 predicted proteins | sample 1063281 | NCBI WGS metagenome assembly FUWD01 (sample SAMEA79048168, study PRJEB19326) | metagenome | biome: marine | reverse complement strand
CACTGCGCACGGGTTCAGCAAGTCGGCTGAAGCGAAAATTACTGCTGCCGGCGGCGAGGCTGTAAGTGCTGTCCGCACCCTTGAGGAGGCGGCTCGCGTTAGGGATCTTACGGTCGAAGAGGCCCTCCTGAAACCGAAAACCAAATTGGTCAAGAGAGTCAAGAAAAACCAAAAGCCCTGACAGCATTAAAGGACTCTTATGAAGCTTACTGAAAGCATAAGGAACATCAACAAAATCCCTGAACTCCGTCAGAGGATCCTTTATACGCTTCTCCTGCTGTTCATCTACAGGCTTGGTTCCCATATCACCATACCGGGTGTCGATGCGTCCGCCGTTGCGGGCGCATCGTCGTCCCATGCCAACGATCTGTTCGGCCTGTTCGATCTTTTCGTCGGCGGCGCATTTGCCAGAGCTTCGATCTTTTCGCTCGGCATCATGCCCTACATTTCTGCATCGATCATCATCCAGCTGCTTGGAGCCGTTACCCCTTATTTCCAGAAACTCCAGCAGGAGGGAGAAGAGGGCCGGCAGAAGATTAATCAGATGACCCGCCTCGGGACCATCTTCATCGCAGCGCTTCAGGCCTGGGGCGTGAGCGTGAGTCTCTCAAGTCCATCATCCTTCGGCCATTCCGTTGTGCCTGATCCCGGTTTCTTTTTTTCTCTCAGCGCAGTCATCATTCTGACCGCCTCCACTGTTTTTGTGATGTGGCTTGGCGAGCGCATTACCGAGCAGGGGATAGGCAACGGTATATCGCTTATTATTATGATCGGTATCCTGGCAGGATTCCCGGCTTCCCTCGTCAATGAATACCAATCCCTGTCGCTCGGCAGCAAGAACTGGATAATTGAGATCATCATTCTCGCCATGATGGTTGCTATCGTCGCATTCGTCGTCCTCCTGACGGTCGGCACACGCCGTGTCCCCGTCCAGCATGCCAAGAGGGTGGTCGGCCGCAAGGTATACGGGGGCGGCACCCAGTACATCCCGATGCGCATCAATACCGCAGGCGTTATGCCCATCATTTTCGCACAGTCCATCATGTTCCTCCCGAGCACCTTCCTCTCGTTCTTTCCGGACAGCGAGGCCATGCAGTCTGTTGCCTCCATCTTTGCATATGATTCATGGTGGTATGCCCTCATGTTTGGCACCATGATCGTCTTCTTTACCTATTTCTATACCGCCATCGCCTTCAACCCCAAGGAGGTTGCTGATACCATGCGTCGCCAGGGTGGTTTCATTCCCGGTGTCCGGCCCGGAAAGAGCACGGCTGAATTCATCGACAACATTCTGACACGCATCACCCTTCCCGGAGCGGTATCGCTAGCGCTGATTGCGGTACTTCCGACATTCCTTACGAAGTTTGCCAATGTCACTCCCGGATTTGCACAGTTCTTCGGCGGAACAAGCCTTCTCATCATTGTCGGTGTCGGTCTGGATACCCTGCAGCAGGTTGAAAGCCATCTGCTCATGCGACACTATGATGGATTCATGAAAGCCGGCAAGACCCGCGGCCGCCAGGCGCGCTAAAGGATGAAGCAGGCATGATCACCATAAAGAGCGAACGGGAAATTGATTTGATGCGGGAGTCCGGCGCAATTGTCGCAAGGACGCTTGACATGCTTGAGACCGAGATCCGGTCGGGGATGACCACCAAGATGCTGGATGAAATGGCTGAGGAGTTCATTCGGAGCCAGGATGCGGTTCCGAGCTTTCTGAACTATGCCCCCAAAGGGGACCCAGACGCCACTCCCTATCCTGCGACGCTCTGCGTCTCAATCAATGAAGAGGTTGTACACGGAATTCCGAGTCCCAAACGCGTTATCAAAGAGGGCGACATCGTCTCCGTCGACTGCGGCGCCTTGAAGGGCGGCTACCATGGAGACTCCGCACGTACCTTCATCATTGGAGATGTTTCTGACGAGGTTCGTCAGCTCGTCGTCGAAACGCGGGAGTCGCTTATGCGCGGTATCCAGATGGCGGTTGCTGGTAACCGCCTGCACGATATTTCCGCTGCTGTCGAGCAGCATGCCCGCTCATTCGGATACAGCGTTATTGAAAATATGGTTGGTCACGGCATTGGTAGCGAACTGCATGAAGATCCCGCTGTTCCCAATTACGGCCGCCCACACACTGGCGTCACGCTCCGTGAAGGGATGACGCTTGCCATCGAGCCCATGATTGCCCTTGGTCGATCGCGTCGTGCGGTTTCCAGGCGTGGCGGATGGGTTGCGGTCACCGAAGACGGCAGGCCATCGGCACATTTTGAACACACGATCGTGGTGCGGAAGGGAGCAGCAGAGATTCTGACTGGTTCGTTTCTGCCGTAACTGCGACACGACTATACAATAGAGCACAAAGGAGCGATTACTGTGGCCAAGGAAGAAGCAATTGAGATTGAAGGCGTGATTCTTGAGGCGCTGCCGAATGCGCAGTTCAAGGTCAAGCTTGAAAACAGCCTTGAAGTGCTCGCGCACGTATCGGGCAAAATCAGGATGCACTATATCAGGATCCTGCCCGGAGACAAGGTAAAGGTACAGATTTCGCCCTACGATATCAGTAAAGGGCGCATCACCTACCGGTACAAATAAATGCATTATTTGGACAGGGTCTTGTTGATTATTCGATCTTTATTTGTTACATTACATGCCTTTTCAGATTTTGCATTTTCGTTGATTTAATTCTTGCATGTGGGGTCTACTATGAAAGTATATTCGTCTATCAAAAAACGCTGTGAGCACTGCCGCATCATCAAGCGCAAAGGCAAAAGGTTCGTCATCTGCAAAGTGAACCCGAGCCATAAGCAGCGCCAGGGTTGATCTTCTGCGTACAATCAATAGAACTTTACAAGATAATATGAGGATAGCTGGGGTAAATCTGCCGTTAAACAAGCATGCGGTCATTGCACTGACTCATGTCTATGGCATTGGGAACACAACTGCAAAGACCATTCTGAAAAGAGCAGGCATTGCACCCGACAGAAAGATTTCGGACCTGAACGATGCCGAGGCGCATTCGATCAGGGAACTTGTTGCCGAAGAGTACAAGGTCGAGGGTCAGGCCCGCGGCGAGCAGCAGCTTGCCATTAAGCGCCTGATGGATATCGGCTGCTATCGTGGCCTCCGCCATCGCCGTTCACTGCCTGTCCGTGGACAGAATACGCAGACCAACGCCAGAACCAGGAAAGGTAAGCGCAAGACGGTTGCCGGCAAAAAGAAGGCGGCCAGGAAGTAACAGGAAACAAGGAACTACAAACTTCGAGATTAAAGCGTTTATAACCCATGGCTACAGTCAGCAGGAAAAAGAAGAAGGTTAAGGTCACTCCAGAGGGCGTCGTGCACATCAAGGCGTCGTTCAACAACATCATGGTGACCATCACCGACGTGCAGGGCAACACCGTCTCCTGGTCGAGCGCCGGCAAGAACGGCTTCAGGGGATCGAAGAAAAACACCCCTTACGCCTCACAGGTTACCTCCGAAGGTGCCGCCAAGGAAGCCTATGACCTCGGCATGCGCCATGTCGACGTCTTTATCAAGGGACCCGGCGCCGGCCGTGATGCGGCCATCCGTGCACTGCAGGGTGCAGGACTCGAGGTCCGTTCGATCAAGGACATCACTCCGCTGCCGCATAACGGCTGCCGCCCCCCGAAGCGCAGAAGGGTCTGATTTTTCACATTCATAGAATTTCAATGAAGCAATTGATATGGCACGATTCAGAGGTTCAATAACTAAAGTATCCCGCAGGCTCGGCGTCGCGCTTTCTCCGAAAGCCGAAAAATACCTTGAAAGACGCCCGTTCGCTCCCGGCCAGCATGGCCAGGGCCGCAGGGGAAAAATCTCCGAATATGCACTGCAGCTTCGTGAGAAGCAGAAGATGAAGTTTATCTACGGCATCCTCGAAAAGCAGTTCAGGAACTACTACAAGAAAGCCGTTTCCCAGAGGGGCGTCACCGGTGACAACCTGGTGAGGCTGCTTGAGCGCCGGTTGGACAACGTCGTTTTCCGCGCAGGTTTTGCCCCGTCGCGTGCCGGAGCACGCCAGCTGGTTTCGCACGGTCATCTTCTTGTCAACGGGAAGAAGGTCAACATCCCTTCATTCCTGATGACTCCCGGTGACCTCATCGAGTTCCGTCAGAAGAGCAAAAATATGGATGCGGTGACCGATGCCCTGAACAAGGCCCCCGATGCAAGGATTCCAGCATGGATCCAGGTCGACAAGGCTAATCAGAAAGCGGTATTCCTCAGCGTGCCTGAGCGTGTTGATATTCAGGAACCCTATAACGAGCAGTTGGTCGTTGAGTTGTATTCGAAGTGACTTTAATGAATTCTAAGGTATAAAGACTATGATATACCAGATGCAGATGCCTGCTAAAATAGAGGTTGACGAGGCTACCCATACTGACCAATACGGCCGATTCATCGCCCAGCCGCTTGAGCGCGGTTACGGGGTGACGCTCGGCAACATGATGAGACGTGTGCTTCTTGCCTCCCTGCCCGGGACTGCGATCACCGGAATCAAGGTGGATGGTGTATTCCATGAGTTTTCAGCTATCGAAGGCGTCCGTGAGGATGTCCCGGAAATCGTGCTCAACCTGAAGAAAGTCCGTTTCAAGTCTACCTGCAAAAGAAGCTGCAAGACCACCCTCAGCATTGTCGGTCCGAAGGACTTCACTGCAGGTGATATCGTTGCCATGGAAGGCGAGTTCGAGGTGCTGAACAAGGACCTCCACATCGCTACCGTGAACGAAGGCTCAACCCTGAACATCGATGTCTATATCGGTCGCGGCCGAGGCTACACCCCTGCCGAGGAGAGCCGTCCCGACAGCATGCCGATCGGATACATTGCAATTGATGCGATCTATACCCCGATCCGCAACGTGAAGTTCGCAGTTGAGAACACGCGTGTGGGACAGCGGACCGATTATGAGAAAATGGTGCTTGACGTTGAGACAGACGGCTCAATCACCCCTGATGACTCCATCAGCCTTGCTGGCCGGATCATCAATGAGCATGTGACCTTCTTCGCCAACTTTTCGCCGACTGAAGAGGAGTTCACTGAAGAGGAATACAAACAGCAGGATGACGAGTTCGAGACCATGCGCCGTCTGCTGAATACCAAGATCGAGGATCTCGACCTTTCCGTCCGGTCGCACAACTGCCTCCGCCTTGCAGAGATCGACACCATCGGTGACCTGGTTTCTCGTAAGGAGGATGAGCTGCTCAACTACAAGAACTTCGGCAAGAAGTCGCTGACAGAATTGAAGGAGCAGCTGGAGAAGTTCGAACTCAAGTTCGGCATGGACATCACCCGCTACCAGATGAAGGGATAATACAGTTAACCGTTTTTAAGAATTTTTGAGATCAGGAACCAGTCATGCGTAAAGTCAAGCCGGCAAGAAAACTCGGAAGAACCGCTGCCCACAGGAGAGCGACGCTCAGCAGCCTGTCGACTCAGCTGATCCTCCACAAGCGCATCGAGACCACGGAGGCTAAGGCCAAGGAGACCCGTAAGGTCGTAGAGAAGATTATCACCAAGGCCCTTAAGGGTACCGTGCACGCACAGCGTGAAATCTTCAAAGACATCCGCGATAAAGAGGCCATCAAGACCCTTTTTGGTGAAGTTGTTGCCAAGGTCGGTGAGCGTCCGGGCGGCTATACCCGCATCATAAAGCTCTGCCCCCGTTTCGGTGATGCAGCCAAGATGGCTGTGATCGAGCTCGTAGACTTTGCTGAGGCACCCGTCGCCGCAGCGAAAGCAACCAAGCAGGATCGTGCAAAGCGTGTCAAGGGATCGAAGAAGGTTGCAGGTGAAGCTGCACCTGTATCGGCTCCGTTAGCTGAAGCTCCGGCTCAGCCAGAAGCCGGTGAAGAGGCGAAGGCTCCCGAGTCCGCAGAGTAAGCGGCAGGGCACGGCCCTGTTGCAGCAGTAGAATCGTATTGATGGTCATTGTTGCCTGACAGATTACTGTCTGGCGGCAATGACTATCTGCTTTTCTGAGAAAAAGGGACTGATGTCGTCAATGGGGTGCAGTTCCACGTTCGAAGGGAATCCGTCGGTTTCTGCTCCTTCCTTCAGTGCATCAGCAATCTCTTTTTTCAGGTTTCCCCCTTTCAGGCATGCCAGTATGCCGCCCTTTTTCAAGAGAGGACGGGCATATCGCGCAAGGTCGGCGAGCGGCGCTACCTGTCTGCTGAGTACGGTGTCAAATGCAAGACCTTTTAGTTCCTCGACTCGCGAATGAACGGCCGTAGCGTTCTCGAGCCCGAGTGCGGTGATCATCGCCTTGCATGCGGTTATTTTTTTCCCCGTTGCGTCAACCAGCAGAAAATCGGTTTTCGGGAAGGCAATGGCCAGCGGTATTCCCGGTAGTCCGCCGCCTGTTCCAAGGTCAAGCACCTTTTCCCCTTCGGAGAATGGGTGATGCAGGCTTATGAGGAGCGAATGAAAGACATGCTTGAGGATAACCGGGGCGTCCTCCTTCCTGCTGATGAGGTTGATCTTTATATTCCACTCTCCGAGCAGCTCCCCGTAACGCACCAACTTCGAAAGCTGTGTTTGGTCCAGTGCTATGCCTTGTGCGAGACACAGTGATTCAAGCATTTGCCTGGCCTCGGAATCTTGATCCATGATCGGGGTGTTGAAGGTGAACGGACTGCACGGAAAGCCTCTGCTTTCAATGTAAAGTAAGGGTTTGCGCTGATTTTTCAACCTGTTTCCGCCTTCCCCGGGTACTCTTCGGACTTTCACGCACCCGCTGACTCCTCCCCCGGTACAAGTAGCGGCAGTATAACTCTATGCAGGAACGGATATCTGTTTTTTTGCCTTCAGCCAGTAATGCTTGTACCTTGATGTAAGGGTCGTTCCCCCCGGCCGCACCGTGCAACCTTAAAAGCATAAGGCTCGTCACTATGGACAAATCGATAGAACCCGGTGTTTACGTGCTCATCATGGCCGGGGGTTCTGAACGGGAGCTTTGGCCGATGTGCCGGGCAGGAAAGCCAAAACCCTTTCTTGACCTGTTCGGCGATGGGTCCCTCATCGAGAACACCTTCCGCCGCGCTGCCCGTTTTACCAGAAAGGATCATGTCCTTATCGTTACCGACCGGCACGGCAGTGAACTGCTCATTGAGTCTGGAGTCCCCATTGCCAGGGAAAACATCATTGTGGAGCCGTATGCGAGGGGTACGGCAACCTGTATTGCCCTCGGGGCTGCCCATGTCAGAAAACGCGATCCGGATGGGGTGCTGGTCGTCATGCCATCCGATCATGTCATCCTTGATGAAGATGCGTTTCAGGCTACACTGTATGTGGCGCTAGGAGAAGCGAGGAGGAAGGACTCGCTTGTCACCATTGGTATCATCCCGAGATCCCCCGAGATTGTCTACGGCTACATTCAGGCCGGTGAGGTTCTGGAACGACCGCATGCAGACCTCGATAAAGGCATCATACTGCATCATGTAAGGACGTTTGCCGAAAAACCGGACCTGGCAACCGCCATCCGATTTCTTGAGAGCCGTGATTTCTATTGGAACAGCGGCATCTTTGCCGCCGATGTCGAAACACTTTTCAACGCTTACCGCCGCTACCTCCCCGACCTGTATCGCGACATGCTCAGCGTCCACGATGCCATTGGAACAAGAAAAGAGGATCGGGTGGTCTCCGGACTTTACTCATGGATTCATCCGGCTTCCATCGACACAGCCATCATGGAAAAACATGGAGATATCGTGCTTCTGACGGGGGAGTTCGGATGGCATGATCCCGGGAGTTGGGACGAAGTTTCGGCGATCACCAAAGAGCGGACCGTGTTTTCAGGAGATGAGGGTGTGCCGGGTGTTGTTGCCATTGAGGCCGAGAATAATTTTATACAAAAGCCCGGAGGCAAGGTTGTTGCTGTTGTCGGGGCGAGTGATCTCATCATCATCGATACCCCCGACGCACTTCTGGTGTGCAGTCGGGGGGAATCGCACCGGGTCGGGGAGGCTCTTGATCTGTTACGGCGGCAGGGGTTCGAGGAGCGCCAGTAGAGCGGAGCTCCTCAGGATCGGGTTTTCGACCAGGATGCTCCTTCACGGGTGTCCTTGATCTCTATGCCGGCTGCAAGCAGGCGGTCGCGGATCAGGTCGCTTGTCGCAAAATCCTTGTTTTTCCTTGCTTCACTGCGTAGCTCCAAAAGAACCCCCATCACCTCTTCAAGGGTTTCTGCGCTCCGGCCTCCATCGTGCAGTGCACTTTCATTGTCTTCCGTCATGATGCCGAGCACGGTGACAGCTGCTGTGCTGATTAGTTTCCGTGCCGCTTCCAGCGACGAGGCATCGAGGCCGTCAGGCCGGTCGAGTGCCGTGTTCAGGGCCTTTGAGAACTCGAACAGCGCGGCGATGGCCACCGGCGTGTTGAAGTCATCATCCATCGCTTCGCCGAACCGCTGGCTGAAAGGTGCGGCATCAAGGGTTCCTGTGCCGGGCGTTGCCTCAAGGATGCGTTGGCGGGTTTCCCGAAGCTTCTGGAGTCCGGCTGTTGAGCCTGCGACTGCCGTATCGGAATAGTCCAGCGGCGATCGGTAGTGTGACTGGAGAATGAAGAAGCGAACGGCCAGCGGATCGACGGTTTTGAAGATTTCTTTCAGGTTGACGGCATTCTTCAGCGATTTTCCCATTTTCGTCCCGTTAACCGTCACCATGTTGTTGTGCATCCAGTACCGGACGTAGGGCTTTGCGTTTGCAGCCTCAGACTGGGCGATTTCACATTCATGGTGGGGGAATCGGTTTTCCATGCCGCCGCCGTGGATGTCTATGGTGTCGCCCAGGTATTTCATCGACATCGCAGAGCACTCGAGGTGCCATCCGGGATAGCCCATGCCCCAGGGGGAGTCCCACTGCATGAGGTGTCCATCCTCGGCCTTTTTCCAGAGCGCGAAGTCGGATGGGTTATGTTTTTCGCTGCGCACTCCGATACGGCCCCCCGACTGGACCGCCTCAAGGTCGGTGCGCCCGGACAGCTTGCCGTATCCCGGGAAACTCTCAACGGAGAAGTAGACATTACCGTTGACCTCATAGGCATGACCGAGCTTCAGGAGTTTATCGACGAGAGCGATCTGTTCAGGGATGTGTCCGGTCGCCAGCGGAGAGATGTTCGGGCGGAGTACGCCGAGCCGGTCCATGTCATCAAGAAAGCTCCTGGTGTAGAACTGGGCGATCTCCATCGGATCGGTTTTCTCGATGCGTGCCTGTCTGGCGATCTTGTCTTCTCCCTCATCCGCATCGTCCGATAGATGGCCGACATCGGTGATGTTCTGCACATACTTCACCCTGTAGCCGCTCTCCCGCAACCAGCGGACGACCACGTCGAAGGAGACGTAGCTCTTTGCATGGCCGAGGTGGGCATGGCCGTATACTGTGGGGCCACAGACGTAGATGCCGACTACACCGGGGCGCAGGGGTTCGAACAGCTGTTTCTCCCGTCCGAGGGAGTTGTATATGACGAGCGGCATAGAGTGTTGTGGTTAAGTGGCTTGCGGGCGCCCTGAAGATGACTGTACGAGGGCAAAAACCTCGTGAAAGTTAAACATTTGGGTTTTTATCCCAAGGTTTTTAGCTTCTTTTTTAACCGGGACTTCCCGCCTGTTCCCTGCTTCCCACTTGCTTTATGAAGATTATCAACGCTGCATTCTTTCGAAGCGTTTCCTCGCTCTCAGACCTGCCTGAAGAGAGTTTTCCTGAAATTGTATTCGCCGGACGTTCCAATGTCGGCAAATCCTCACTGCTTAATTCGCTGACGGGGCGCAAGGGGCTGGCAAAAACCAGTTCCACACCGGGGAAGACCCGCCTGATCAACTATTTCCTCATCAACGACGATCTCTACTTCGTCGACATTCCCGGCTACGGGTATGCGGCGGTGAGCCATGCTGAAAAAGATGCATGGGGCCGACTGCTTGCTGGCTATGTGGGCGGTCGCCGGGCCATTGTGCTTGTGGTTCTTCTGCTCGATGCACGCCATCCCGCCATGCAGTCGGACCGTGAGATGATGAAGTTTCTTGCCTATCACGACCGTCCCTACGGCATCGTTCTTACCAAGGATGATAAGCTTACCCAGAAGGAGCGGGCGCAGGCGAAGCGGTCGACAGAAAGCTATGCTCTGGATGCAGAGTTCATTGTGATGTATTCGTCGCTTTCCGGCAAGGGGAGAAAGGAGCTGCTGGCCCATTTCGGCCGCTATCGTTCAGAGGACGGTTCTGGAGCAGGTTCTGAGGGTGCGGACTTGGTAACATAAGCGTGCATGGAATGAAGGCTTCAAAAAAAAGCAATAATTTTGGTACCTTGACAGGTTGTTGTTCCAGTGAGCCCCTACATCCCGTAAATACCCATCGTTGTGGAATCAAAACCATTCACTCTTCCTTCGCAGTCGGCAACTGTCCTCATCGGCACCCAGTTCGGTGACGAGGGCAAGGGCAAGCTTGTCGATTATCTCTCAGACCAGTATGATATCGTTGTCCGCTATCAGGGCGGCGCCAATGCAGGTCACACCATCTGTTTCGACGGCAAGAGCGTCGTCCTCCACCTGATTCCCTCCGGCATTTTCAACGAAAAGTGTGTCTGTGTCATTGGAAACGGGGTGGTGATTGATCCCGTGGCTTTGCTTGAGGAGATTGCAAAGGTCGAAGAGCTCGGTTACACGGTGAAGGGGAGGCTGTTCATCAGCCACAACGCACATCTGATCATGCCGTACCATAAGCGGCTCGATGCCCTGCATGAAAATGCACAGGGCGGTCAGAAGATTGGTACAACCGGCCGAGGCATCGGTCCGAGCTATGAAGACAAATTCGCCCGGAAAGGAATCAGGGTTGTCGACCTGCTCAGCCCGGGTCTGCTGCAGGAGAAGCTCCGCGAGAACCTGGCTGAAAAAAATAAGGTGTTCCGCAATATCTATGAGGGTGACGAGATTGATGTCGAGTCGATGGTCCGCGAGTATGAGGAGTTTGATAAACTCATGGATCCTTATATCACAAATACCCAGCTCTATTTGAACCGCCAGCTCCGCCAGGGTAAGACGGTGCTGCTCGAAGGGGCACAGGGATGTCTGCTCGACGTAGACCACGGAACCTATCCCTACGTCACATCCTCCAGCCCTACCTCCGGTGGCGCATGTACCGGTTCCGGCATCGCCCCCAACCATATCGGAAAGGTCATCGGTGTCTGCAAGGCCTACATGACGAGAGTCGGCAACGGCGCATTCCCTACTGAGCTGAATGACGATACCGGCGAAATGCTCGGCCGGGTCGGCCATGAGTTCGGCGCTACGACCGGCAGGAAGCGGCGATGCGGATGGATTGATCTGGTCGCCATGCGCTATTCGGTAGCCGTCAACGGCATCACTGAACTGGCCCTCACCAAGCTTGACGTCCTTGACGGGTTCGAAGAGATCAAGGTCTGCAACTCTTACCTGCTCAACGGTAAAGAGATCCGCGATTTTCCGACTGACCACCAGACCCTCTCAGCGGTGCAGCCGGTCTATACCACACTAAAAGGCTGGATGGCTTCGAACGCCTCTGCTCGTACCTTTGAGGACATGCGTCCCGAGGCCCGCGATTACGTGGAGTTCCTTGAGCGTGAACTTGAGGTGCCGGTGACTTTCATCTCCGTCGGCCCCGGCCGTGAAGAGACCGTGTTCAGGTAATCCTTTAAAACAGGAAGGCGCAGCATGGCACTCATGGATATTGCCGTCATCCGGCTTGACCAGAAGGACGGCAGCCACAGCGCATTTGTTGCCGGTCTGCAGGAACTGCTCGCTGACAGCGGCTGCAGCTACCGCCTGCATGATATGGGTACGACGGTGGAGGGCCCGGCGTCAATGCTGTTCCGGCTGGCCGAACAGCTCCACGAGTATTCCTTCACCCGCGGAGGAAGGCGGGTCTATACTGTCATGAAGATCGATGACCGGCGGGACCGTGCGGTCCGCCTCGGGGACAAGACCGCTTCCGTCAAAGCGAAAATAGCCCCCCGCGCGGAGTAGGGGGATTGGCTAAAAAATTTTATCTTCAAGTTCATAAGTTCAGCCGCCAAGGGCGCTCCAGGGCGGTCATAATCAGGAGGAAAATCCATGCTGCAGGTTCCCGGTGAAGTACAGATACTCAAGGAAGATAATGTAACGCACAGCTTCTGCGGATTGGCTTCGGTCGGCTGGATGTACCAGAAGATCAGGGACAGTTTCTTCCTTGTCCTTGGTACCCACACCTGTGCTCATTTCCTGCAGAATGCCCTCGGTATGATGATCTTCGCAAAGCCGCGTTTTGGTATCGCGCTGATTGAAGAGGGTGACCTTTCCAAAAACGAGCCGACCCTCGATGAGGTAATCGCTGAAATCAAGACCGACCATAACCCGTCGGTCATCTTCCTGCTCTCTTCATGTACACCTGAGGTCATGAAGGTCGACTTCAAGGGCCTTGCCGACCATCTCAGCACTCCCCGGACTCCGGTGCTGTTCGTACCCGCCAGCGGGCTTGTCTACAATTTCACCCAGGCTGAAGACTCGGTCCTCCACGCCCTCGTTCCATACTGTCCGGTGGCTCCGGCGGGTGAGAAGAGTGTAGTCTTCCTCGGTTCGGTAAACGATGCCACCGCCGACGACCTCCGTGCGGAAGCCGAAGAACTCGGCATAAAGGTCGGGGGGTTCCTGCCTGAATCCCGTTTTGACAGGATGCCCGCCATCGGACCCGATACCATACTTGCACCTGTTCAGCCCTACCTGTCTCGTGTTGCCGTTAAGCTTGAGCGCGAGCGCGGCGCCAAAACCCTTCACTCCCTCTTCCCGTTCGGTCCGGACGGCACCCGGGTGTTCTGGGAGGATCTCGCCCGCGAGTTCGGCATTGAGGTTGATCTTCGTGACCGTGAAAAGGCTGCATGGGAAAAAATCAGTCGCCAGACGGCCATGCTGAAAGGGAAGAAAGTCTTTCTGACAGCCGATACCATGATGGAACTGCCGCTGGGCCGTTTCCTCAGGAGCGCGGGCGCGGAAGTCGTGGAGTGCAGCAGTGCTTACATCAACAAGAAATTCCTTGCCAAGGAACTCAAGGCACTTGAGGGAGTGCGCATTGTAGAGCAGCCCAACTTCCATCGCCAGCTCGAGGACATCAAACGGGACCGCCCCGACATGATCGTCACCTCGCTGATGACGGCGAATCCTTTTGTCGGGCATGGTTTCATCGTCAAGTGGAGCATGGAGTTCATGCTCATGCCCATCCACGGGTGGTCAGGGGTCTTTACTCTCGCAAACCTCTTCGTTTCACCGCTTGACCGGCGCTCGAAGCTCCCGGCATTCGAAAAAGAGGTCTGGCTTGAAGGCGTCATGCCGGCCGCCGAATAAGTATCCAGCAGGAAATGCAATAACAAAAGTTACCGAGTATGCGCTTAGCTTTCTGGCTCTACGAGGGTACCGCCCTTCATGGTATCAGCCGTGTCACCAATAGCATGAAAGGGGTTCACACGGTCTACCATGCCCCGCAGGGCGACGACTATATTACGGCCACCTATACCATGCTCGAGAGGACGCCTGAATTCCCGGCGCTCTCCATCAGTGTGGTCCGTGGCCGCGACCTCGCCCAGGGCGTGTCGCGCCTTCCGGCGACCCTGCAGCAGGTTGAAGAGCACTACCACCCGGAGCTTTCCGTCATCGCTCCGAGCTGCAGCACCGCGTTGCTCCAGGAGGACCTCCACCAGCTCGCCGCACAGTCTGGTGTGCCGCAGGATAAGCTGATGGTCTATGCGGTCAACCCGTTCAGGGTGACCGAGAACGAGGCGGCTGACGGCCTTCTTACAGCACTGGTGAAACGCTATGCCGTCGAAGGGCCGAAGACGGCCGCACCGACCGTCAATCTGCTGGGATTCACCTCCCTCGGCTTCCACCTGAAGGCGAACCTCACAAGCATCCGCAGGATGCTCAAAACGCTTGGTGTAAAGGTTAATGTGGTCGCTCCCTGGGGTGCGGGCATCGCTGACCTGAAAAGGCTTCCCGAGGCATGGCTCACCATCGCACCCTTCCGCGAAATCGGACAGACGGCTGCCGCATACCTTGAAGAGACCTTCGGCGTTCCGACCGAGTACGGTACGCCGCTCGGCGTCGAACCAACGCTCCACTGGCTGCGCTCCGTCATTGAAAAACTCAACACCATCGGTGCCAAAGAGGGCGCTCAGCCCATTGCTATGCCCGAACTGCATGCTTTCTCCCTGGACGGGATGAGCGCTCCTTCAGGCGTGCCATGGTTTGCCCGGACGGCTGACATGGAGAGCTTCAGCAACAAGAAGGCATTCGTGTTCGGTGACGCCACCACCACGGTCGCCATGGTTAAGTTCCTCCGCGACGAGCTCGGCATGCAGATCATCGGTGCTGGAACCTATCTTGAGCGTCATGCGGACTGGGTTCGCAAGGAACTTGATGGATACCTGCCCGGTGCACTTATGGTCACCGAACGCTTTCAGGACGTGGCAAAGCTCATCGAGGATGAAATGCCCGACCTCGTCTGCGGCACCCAGATGGAACGGCATAGCTGCCGAAAGCTGGACGTGCCCTGCATGGTTGTCTGCCCCCCGACCCATATCGAAAATCATCTGCTCGGCTACTATCCGTTCCTCGGGTTTGAGGGTGCCGACGTCATTGCAGACAGGGTGTATATTTCCTGCAAGCTCGGCCTTGAGAAGCACCTGATCGACTTTTTCGGTGATGCGGGTCTTGAGTATGAGGAGTCCTCAGCTGCATCGGGAGATGGCAGTATCCCGGTCTCGGCCGGTACGGCAACTCCGGCAGCGGCACCCGAGGAGGGTGGCATGATGTGGACCGATGAAGCTGAAACCATGTTGAAGAAGGTTCCCTTCTTCGTCCGCAAGAAAGTGCGGAAGAACACAGAGAACTTTGCGCAGGAAAACGGCGAGTCGACGGTCAGCGTCGAAGTGTTCAGACGGGCGAAAGAGTCGCTCGGCGGATAGAACGGTATTTCATCAATCAATTCCCTGATTTCATTATGAGTCTAGTCCTGGCTGTATACGGCAAAGGCGGTATCGGAAAAAGCACCACCAGCGCCAACATATCTGCGGCTCTCGCCCTCAAGGGCGCCAAGGTGCTGCAGATCGGATGCGACCCCAAGCACGACAGCACTTTCCCGATTACCGGGAAGTTGCAGAAAACCGTCATCGAGGCCCTTGAAGAGGTCGATTTCCACCATGAGGAGCTGACCGCCGAGGATGTCATTGAAACCGGTTTTGCAGGCATCGACGGTCTTGAGGCGGGCGGCCCCCCGGCCGGCAGCGGCTGCGGCGGCTATGTGGTCGGCGAATCGGTCACCCTGCTCCAGGAACTCGGTCTCTACGACAAATACGACGTCATCCTTTTTGACGTGCTCGGCGACGTGGTCTGCGGCGGATTCAGCGCACCGCTGAACTATGCCGACTACGCACTCATCATCGCAACCAATGATTTCGACAGCATCTTCGCCGCCAATCGCCTCTGCATGGCCATCCAGCAGAAGAGTGTCCGTTACAAAGTGAAGCTTGCCGGTATTGTTGCCAACCGCGTCGACTACGCCAAGGGCGGCGGCACCAACATGCTCGACCAGTTCGCAGAGAAGGTCGGCACCCGCCTCCTAGCCAAGGTCCCCTACCACGAACTCATTCGCAGGAGCCGTTTTGCCGGCAAGACCCTGTTTGCCATGGAGGATAGCGAGGAGGGAAAGGAGGAGTGCCTTCAGCCTTATCTGCAGATCGCCGAAGATCTTCTGTCAGAGGCTCCGAAGTCATCGGTTCCGGTTCCGATCGGCGACCGCGAGATTTTCGAAATTGTCGGCGGCTGGCAGTAAGAGCAGCGTTTTCAGTACAAGCAAAAACCCCGCGGCTGCGGGGTTTTTTGCTTTCAGGGCGATTCTTCAGTCCGCTTACTCTTCCGTGATGTCGGTAGAGCCGGAGTGTTCTTCAGATTCTGCAGGCGTAGTGGCAGGTGATGGTGTTGCCCTCTTCGCGGATGTCGGCTTTGATCTTCACGTTCGGGTTGACGAGCTGCTCGAGCAGGTAGGTGAAGGTGCCGAGGTAGAAGCTGCCGACCACCGGGACGGAGGGATGAGTCACTACTACAGTGATGGTGGGCTTTTTGCCTGTGCTATAGCTGAATGCTCCACTTCCGGCAAACGTCCAGGCGTTCTTGCTGATGGCAAAGAGGAAGAGACTGAACGCAGGCCCGGCCGGGAGCAGCTTCAGGAACTTCTGAAAGAGTCCCGGTATTCTGACCCGCAGAAGGTACTGAGCCGTCCGGCTTCCGGACTCCTCAAGGATGGCACCGGTTTTCTGGGAGCCGATTTCCTTGTCGAGCGCAGTGACGAGAGCGTGGAATTTCGACTCTTCGACCATCTCCGAGGGGAGGTTGCCGATCAGGTGGCCATGATCGATTTTCTTCAGCAGTTCCTCGGCTTGTTTCTTGCCGAAGGATGCTTCAAGCGCGGCTACAGTCTGTATGATGGAATTGGGTCCAATGCGGAAAGATGTGCTCATGGTGTAGGGTTTCGGTCCGTTGTTTCGTTTTTGAACGTTATGTCGATGTTTTCTGCCGTCCACTGGGCCCGGACCCTGACACTGCCTTCATGGACTGCGGAGGGGTCTGCCGGAGTGAACGGGAAGAGCGTGCCGGGATACGGCTGCTGCATGCAGGCGCCGCCCTTTTTCGGCCTGGACGGAATGAATGCACTGAGGGCGTAAGTGCCTGGTGGCAGGGCCGGAAATGCATAGACGTATCGCCCGGATGCGTCCCTGATTGCTTCAGTCCGCCATGTCGCAGTCCCGCGCGCTTCGACGATGACCGGCCCGCGGGGGGCCCTGCAGCTGCCTTTGATGCTGCCCATGTCGTCGGCTGAGGCTGCAGTGAAGCGCGAGAACGTTGTCCTTTTTGTTCCGGGCCGGACTTCAATGCCGTTGACGAGTGCCGAATCCACCGACGCCCGGTAGGTCGTACCCGGGCGGAACCCTTCTCTCGGCCGGAGGGTAAAGGTCTTGGCGTCGATTTTCTTCAAGAGGCTCTCAATCGTAGCTGGAGATTCGTCCCCTTCAATGGAAAGGCTTGCTGCACTCCGGGCGATGGTTTCGGGTACCGGTTCGGAAAAGCGGAGTACGACTGCTTCAGGGCCGCATGGAATTTCAGCGCCTTGATATCCGGGCCGGCTTTTATCGGTGGGGTGGAAGGTCACCCGGATGGGAAGCTTTTCTACGGTGTGACGTGTCGGCCAGAAGCTGATTGCCTCTTTTTCGCTTCCGCGGATGCTGATGAGGTACTGACCTCCCGTGTCGAGCCGTCCGGTGACAATCGTGATGCGGCGGCTTTCGGTACTGCCGGTGCTGCTGAACCAGTCAATAACCGGTACGTTTTTTCCAGTACGCGGGTTTATGATGTTGACGTCGTCAGGGTTGAATGTCGCCACGTCGAGCGGGCGTGTAAAGGTGAGTTCGAGCCTGTTCCTTTCAAGGGGACGGCATGCCGACAAGCCGTTTGTTTCACTGTCGATTCCGCCCATCCTGATGATGTGGCGCGTGGTGTCAGGATGGATGACGGCCGCGGTGGTGAGGCCTATTCCTTCGCGGTACCGGTCCCACCGCATGTCGCCGTTGATGTCATTCACTGCAAGCAGGCTGTAGGATCCTTTCTGGAGATGCCGGAAGCTGAAGTTTCCCGAGCCGTCTGTCTGGGCCAGATAGTCTGGCTTCGTCTTGCGCATGTCCATTGGTGCTATTGATCCATCTGGAAGCCTGTAGGCAAAGACGAATGCCGAGGCGGATGGACTCATGTCTTCATTGAAGACGGTTCCCCGTACGAGGGATGTATCGATCCCGGGACCGGTTGAAAAAGGAAGCGTATAGCTCTCGAAGAGGCGCTTGTTGAGGGTTACGATATAGGTCTGGTTCCGGCGGAGCGGGCTGAAGATGTCTATCACGCCTTCCATGCCGTTTACCGTGACATGGTAGTTGTCTACCATCGGGGAGAAATGCAACGAGTAGAGCAGCTCCCGTGCGGTGGTCAGGTGGCTGAAGAGGAACCGGATTTTCTTGGGGGAGATGTTTACGGCACCGGAGTCGGGGTCGGAGAAGAATACTTGCCGCGGCGTGGGGTCGGGGAGGCCTCCGGTTGGGGGTTTGTCTGATGCGCAACCCGCAGTGCCGACAGCCAGAAGGATCAGGAGGGCTTTAAGGATGTGCGTGGTGCCCTTCATGTGCATGGTGTTCGGTTGACGCCTCAGACCGGCTAAATTGTATGTGACGATGAAAATTCGTAAATTAAAAACTAATGCAGTTCTATGAAAGTTTTTGGTGAAAAAATATAGATCGATTGTCCCTTAGATGTCCAGACGAAACTATAAGGTTCTTTATGTCTCCGGCGAAGTATCCCCATTTGTAAGAACCAGCGCCCTGGCTGATTTTATGGCATCGTTTCCTCAGGCTCTTGAGGAGGAAGGTTTTGAGGCCCGCATCATGATGCCGAAGTACGGGACCATCAACGACCGGAAGTTCCGCCTTCATGATGTCCTGCGGCTGTCCGACATCGAGGTTCCGCTCAGGGAGAAGACCGACCTGCTCAATGTCAAGGTAACCGCCCTGCCTTCGAGCAAGATACAGACCTATTTCCTTTATAACGAGAAGTACTTCAAGCGCAACGGGCTCTTTACCGATGTCTACCTGGGAAACGACCTGAAAGGCAATACCGAGAAGGTAATCTTTTTCAACGTCGGTGTCCTGGAGACCCTCGTGCGTCTCGGGTGGAGGCCTGACATCATCCATTGTCACGACTGGTACGCATCCCTCATTCCCCTGCTGCTCAAGACGGTTTATCGCGACCATGAGTTTTTCCGGGGCATCAAGACCGTGCTGACCATACACAATGCATACCGCCAGGGCATCCTTCCTTTCAAGGTGTTCGAGAAACTCCTTCCGGAGGAAGTCTCCGGTGCGCTCCACAAGAGCGGAGAGCACGTCAATATGCTCTATACCGGCGTCGAGAATGCCGATATGCTGACGACGACCTCGAAACTCCATGCTGATGAAATCGTGCGCGACGAGGTTCCCGGCTGCGGGCTCAAACAAGTTCTTGAAGGTCGGAAAGAAAGTCTCCACGGGATCGTGAACGGTATCGACACCCGCCAGTGGAACCCCTCGACGGATAAACTGATCAAGAAGCGCTTCGCTACCGATCGCATGGAGGGCAAGCTTGAGAACCGTGCAGCCCTCTCTGAAGAGGTTCATATGCCGCTTGAAGAAGGCAGGCCCGTGATTGGCGTCATCATGAACTTTGACGACTTTCAGGGTGCGGCGCTCATTGAAAAGAGCCTGAAAAAGCTCGTTGCACTCGATATCAACCTCCTCATCTGCGGCTCCGGGGACAAGAAATATGAAAAATCATTCAGGGACTTTGCCGATACCCACCCCGATCAGGTGAGCCTCAGTACCGACTGTCCCGAAAGTTTTCTCCATCTTGCCATTGCAGGTCTCGACATGCTTGTGATGGGCGGAAAAATCGAGTCGTGCGGGATGCTCCAGATGTTCGCCATGAGCTATGGCACCATCCCTGTCGCCTATGCCGGCGGCGGCATCGTCGAGACCATCGATGAGGTTAAGGGTGATGAGGGCACCGGGTTCATTTTCCGTGAGTACACCCCTGATGCGCTTGTTTCAAAGCTGCAGGAGGCAATCGGCTGCTACCATGACAGCGAACGGTGGCCGGAACTGGTCCTGCGGGCGATGACGCGTGATTTTGCATGGAAGAGCGCTGCCGAAGAGTACGCAGGGCTTTACCGCGAACTGTTGGGGAGCTGAACCATGCCAGAAACAGTCAAAGTTTTGTTCCTCGACCGGGACGGCACCATCAATGAAGATACCGGCTCCTACGTGGCAACACGGCCTCAGCTTAAACTGATAGCACGGGCTGCCGAAGCAGTGGCTTTAGCAAGAGCTGCCGGGTTCCGCATCGTCATCATCTCCAATCAGGCGGGTATTGCCCGGGGTATCGCTACCGTCGAGCAGGTGGAGGACGTCAATACGTATCTCAACGAACTGCTGGCCGAAGCCGGCGGATCCTTCGACCGCTGCTACTACTGCCCGTCGCATCCGCAGCATCCCCATCCGGAATATGACCGGTTCGCCGGCTGCCGCAAGCCTGAGACCGGCATGGTCGAGCGTGCGATCGCTGATTTCAAGGCCGAAGGCTTAACTGTCGACCGCGATGCCTCGTTTTTCATCGGCGACAAGCTGATTGACGTCGAGTGCGGACTGCGTGCATCGCTCCACCCCATACTGGTTCGTACCGGCCATAACGAGGAGGAGATATGTCGCCGTCTGGGCGTCGTACCTGAGTTCGTGGCCGACGACCTTTACGAGGCCGTTACCGCACACATCCTCCGCTGAACCGCTCCGCCGCACTGCCGGCGGATTTCCTCCGACCGCCATGCTGAGCCTGTATGTGCACATCCCTTTCTGCAGGAAACGGTGCCCGTACTGCGACTTCTACCTCGTTTCGGGAACCGGCCTCCTCGAGGCATTTTTTCTGGCGCTCGAAAAAGAGACTGCGGCGAAGGCCGACCATTTCAAGGGCCAGAGCATCGGTGCTATCCATTTCGGGGGAGGTACCCCTTCGCTTGCGCCGGCGCGTTTTCTCGGCCGGTGGCTCGAGCAGGTTTCCAGCCTTGCTTCGTTTGAGGATGGCATCGAAATCGCCCTTGAGGCCAATCCTGAGGACGCGGCTGCTCTTCGGGAACTCCGTCAGGCCGGCATTACACGGCTAAGCCTCGGTGTTCAGTCTTTCTTCGCACCAAAGCTCCGGGCCCTCGGCCGTGAGCATTCGCCCTTAGATGGTGCTGATGCCGTCAGGGCGGCCGCTGGGCTGTTCGAGTCCCTTAGCGTGGACTTGATCTGCGGCGTACCGGGCGAAGATCTTCCTGCATGGCAAAGCGATCTTGATACTGCCATCTCGCTGGCTCCTCATCACATTTCCGTCTACATGCTCTCGGTTGAGCCGAAAACCATCCTGCACCGGGACGTTCAGTCCGGCAGGGTATCGGTGCCGGGGGACGCGCTGCAGGCCGACTGCTACCGCTACGCTCAGGAGGTGCTGCCCGCTGCGGGGTTTGCCCAGTACGAGATATCCAACTTCGCACTTCCAGCCCACCAGTCACGCTACAACCTCGCGAGCTGGGAGCGAGAGCCATATATCGGGTTCGGTCCCTCTGCCCACAGCTTCATGCGAAGCCCGTCGGGCGAGGTCCGCATGGCAAACACTCCGAGCCTTTCTGACTACCTGCTTCGTCCGGAGTCGGCCGAAGGGTTCTGCGAGGTGCTCGGGGAGCGCGAGCGCTTTATAGAAGAGGTCTTTCTTACGCTCCGCATAAACCGTGGACTCGATGTTGGGTTTTTGCGAAAAGCGCATAAATTAGGGCATCGGCTTTCCGAGGCTGTGGCGCAGTTCAAGGCAAAAGGGTGGATGCGTGAAGAGGGGGGAAAGCTGTACCTGACAGATGAGGGGTTCCTTTTCGCCGATCTCATGGCCGAAGAGTTCATTCCGTGACCGTTAACCAGCAAGGCATCCATGACACACCGGGCAGTCAACCGCTCCATTGCCGCATTTCTTTTTGTACTGACGGGCACCGTCTACCTCCTGACCATGGCTCCGACCCTCTCATTCTGGGACTGCGGGGAGTTCATCGCCACCGCCCGGACCCTTGGTGTGCCGCACCCTCCCGGCGCGCCACTCTTTCTGCTCACCGGCCGCCTGTTTTCGATGCTTCCTTTTTTCGGTGACGTCGGGGCCCGTGTCAACCTTATCAGCGTGCTCTCTTCGGCCGCAACTATTTCGCTCACCTATCTCATCATAGTCCGTCTCATCATCCTCTACCGTGGCACTGCGCCAACAGGCTGGGACGGAGCGGAAAAAACAGCCGCATACGGCGGGGCAGTCATTGGCGCACTGGCGCTTGCCTTTTCTGACAGTTTCTGGTTCAACGCTGTCGAAACAGAAGTCTACGCCGCTTCTTCGCTCTTCACGGCCGTCGTGGTGTGGCTGATCCTCCGTTGGCATGAAGAATACCCACGGGAGGGACACGAACGATGGCTTCTCCTGGCGATGTACATGATCGGCCTCTCCATCGGCGTGCATTTGTTGAGCCTGCTCGCCCTGTTTGCCATCGCGCTGGCCTATTACTTCCGCCGTTTCGAGGTCACGCTTAAGTCGTTTGCCATACTGGCCCTTGCGTCCTCCGGGCTTTTTTTCCTTATCTACACCCTCATCATCAAGGGTATCCCCGTGCTGCTCCAGGTTGCATCGTGGGGTGGCCTGCTCGTTCTGCTCTCCGCTCTCGGCTGGGCCGCATGGCAGACCCAGAGGGCCCGGATGGCGATGGCCAACACGCTTGTGATGTCGGTGCTCCTCATCATCATCGGCTACACCTCTTACGGCCTGATCTACGTCAGGGCGCAGGCCGGCCCGCCGATCAACGAAAACAACCCTTCGACTCCCGATGCGTTTTTTTTATACCTGAATCGCGAACAGTACGGCCAGATGCCGCTCTGGCCGAGGCGGTGGTCGCCAGAACCTATCCACCAATATCACTACCGACAGTACGGCAGCGAGCTTGACTATTTTCTTTCCTACCAGCTTGACCGGATGTACCTCCGTTACCTTGGTTGGCAGTTCATCGGCCGTCAGGATCAGATGGAAGGCGCCGGGGTCGACTGGTCGGTCCTCTGGGGTCTGCCGTTTCTGCTCGGCCTCGGTGGCGCGTTCGCCCATTTTCGGCGGCAGTGGAAGATGGGTCTTGTTGTAACGGCGCTTTTCATCCTGACGGGGGCTGCACTGGTGGTTTATCTCAACCAGACGGAACCGCAGCCGCGTGAGCGGGACTACAGCTATGTCGGGAGCTTTTTTGCCTTTGCACTCTGGATCGGCATCGGCATTGAAAGCCTCTGGTACGGCATCGTTTCTCTTCTGAAGAAGCCCGGTGCATCTACGCGTATTCTGGCTGCCCTTGTGACGGTCGGCCTGGCGCTCATACTGGTTGATGCGCGCATGCTCATGGCCAATTACCATAGCCATGACCGTTCGGGCAATTATGTGCCATGGGACTGGGGGTGGAATATTCTCGAAAGCTGCCCTCCGAACGCCATCCTCTTCACCAACGGTGATAACGATACCTTTCCCCTCTGGTACCTCCAGGAGGTTGAAGGGATCCGCACTGACGTCCGGGTGGTTAACCTGAGTCTTGCCAATACGGGATGGTATCTCCTGCAGTTGAAAAACACCTCCCCGAGGGGAGCCGAACCGGTCTCTTTCGGACTTACGGACGAGGAACTCCGCAATATCACCTACGTCCCTATAGAGCCGATCGCGGTATCGATTCCTTCAAAAAATGCGGCCCAGGCTCTTAAGACTGATGCAGCCCGGCACCGATACGCGCTGCCCTCCGAGCCCCTCGACACCATGCAGTGGGAACTGAAGCCTGGGCTGGTCTACGCAGGACAGGGGTATCTCCGTCCCCAGGATCTTGCCGTGTACGATATTGTAACCCAGAACTTCGGGCGTCGTCCTGTCTGTTTCGCACTGACAGTCGATCCCGACGGCATGATAGGGCTAGAGCGGTTCCTTCGCCTCGACGGGCTCGTTTACCGGGTCGTGCCTCTCGAAAGCGCCGACCCGATGAGTTTCGCCGATCCTGCATTGCTTTACCGGAACTTGATGCAGACCTACCGGTACCGAAATCTCGGCGACCCTTCTGTCAATATCGAGGAAACCGCAAGACGGCTTTCGGCCAACTACTCACCGCTCTTCATCCGTCTGGCTATAGAATTGGCGGGTTCAGAGGGTGCTGCGCTCCCGGTCAGGGATTCATCGGGCCGAGAGACTTTTGTCGAGCGGCCGGCGCTTGCGCTGCGGGTTCTCGACCGGGTGGCCTCCATGCTGCCTCCTGAACGTTATCCGCTCAATCCTGAACTGGCTGGTTCCGTCGTATCCCTGTATGTCCGGCTTGGTGAAAAAGATCGGGCTTCGGCGTATATTTCGTATCTTGAAAAACTGGGCAGCCTGTCATCGCCCGGTTCCGACCCTCGCTTGTTTTTTACGCTTGCCCAGGCCTATCGGGTTCTTGGCAGGATCGACGAGGCGAACCGGGTTATCGACACCCTTTCGCATGTCTTGAACCGGCCCGGGCTCTCTAAAGAGTTTGAACAAATGAAGGAATAATCCCCAATGCAGAGCAGCATCCATCCCACAGCGGTCATCAGTCCGACTGCAGTTCTCGGTGAAGGCGTCAAAGTTGGACCTTACACGGTCATTGAAGACGATGTCACAATCGGCGCCGGCACAACCATTGCCCCCCATGTCCAGATTGCTTCCGGAGCACGCATCGGCGCCGGCTGCAGAATTCATGCCGGAGCGGTGCTTGCAACCGAGCCACAGGATCTTAAGTTTAGTGGCGAAAAAACAGAACTCTTCATCGGTGATCGAACGGTCATCAGGGAGTGTGTTACCATCAACCGCGGCACCATGGCCAGCGGCAAAACCGTGGTCGGTTCCGACAACCTGATCATGTCTTATGTGCACTTCGGCCACGATTGTGTGATCGGCAACCATGTGGTGATCGCCAATTCGGTGCAGTTCGGCGGGCATTGCGAAGTGGGCGACTACGCCGTCGTCGGCGGTCTTGCCGGCATCCACCAGTTTGTTCGCATCGGGCGTTACGCGATGGTCGGCGGGATTTCGCGCGCTGCCCTTGACGTGCCGCCCTTCGTCATGGCAGGCGGCCACGCCGCCTTCCGCTATGAAGGGCTGAATGCTATCGGGCTGAAACGCAGGGGGTTCACGCCGGAAAAAATAACCCGAATCAGGGATGTCTACCGGGTGCTTTTTCAGTCCGGGCTTCTTCTCTCGAACGGCCTTGAAAAGGTGCGTCAGGAGTTTCCAGAAGAGCCTGAAGTCATGGAAATCCTGGATTTCTTCAGTTCCGGCAGCCATGGCAGGAAGTTCATCAGGCCTTTCAACAGTTAACAGCAGGAACCGCGGCATATGTCCCAATGGGCCATCGGCATAGATTTAGGGGGCACAGCCGTCAAGGCCGCCGTTGTGGGCCGGACTGCCGGCATCATTACTGAAACCACAGTACCCACAGAAGCCCTGCGGGGACCCAACGGGGTGCTTGACCTGGTTGCCGCAACGGCGTCAGACCTCTACAGGAGCGCCTCGGTTACGCTCGATCCTGGCGAATTCAGAGGCATCGGACTCGGTGCTCCGGGTGCGGTGGACCGCCTCCGGGGCACCCTCAGCCATCCGCCCAACCTGCCCGGATGGGAGGTTGTCGAGCTGAGGCGCGAGTTGCAGAAGCGACTCAATGGCGGTTCCGGCATCGACTGCGAGGTGTTCCTCGACAATGATGCAAACGCTGCCGCTTACGGCGAGGCTGTCTACGGTGCAGGACGTGCGTTTCCGGACTTTCTTATGGTGACGCTCGGAACTGGTGTCGGTGGCGGCATCGTTCTCAACCATGAGCTCTACCGGGGTCCGAACGGAACGGCGGGGGAGGTCGGCTTCATGATTGTCGATTACAACGGTTCCTCCCTCCATGCCGGCATTCGCGGTACCCTTGAAGGACTCATCGGCAAGGATCGTCTGGTGGAGATGGCTCGGCGGATGATCGCCGAGCACCATTCCCCCTCTTCAGTCGGAGCTCTTTGCGGCAATGACTGGGCCTCGCTTTCTCCGCGGCATCTTGAAGCTGCGGCGCTTGAAGGGGACCTTGCAGCGCAGGAAGTATGGACCCGGGTCGGTTCCATTCTCGGTACAGGGCTCGCAAGCGTTACGGCGCTCATGGATATCAGGAAATTTGTTGTCGGCGGTGGTATTTCAGCCGCTGGCGATCTCCTGCTGAAACCCGCTCTTGCCGTACTGCAGCAATCTACCCTGCCTTCCATGCACGATGGGCTTTCAGTCGTCAGAGCAGATCTCGGCAACCGGGCCGGCATGCATGGAGCGGCTGCTCTCTGCTTCAGCGCTGAATGATGGGCGGCGGCTTCGGCGGCGAACTGTTCCATATGCTTTTTCCCGATGTCTGCGTGGTATGTTCGTCTTTGCTTGTTGAGGGTGAGGCGCTATGCTGCAACACCTGCCGAAGGGAGTTCTCCCCCTTTGCTTCCCCTCTGGAGAGCGAATCGATGCTCAGAGCCTCTATTTCGGGGCGGTTCGGCTCCGGGTTTGTGTTCCGCCAGGGATGGTGCCGCTATCTGTTTCACAAGGGGAGCCCGCTTCAGGAAGCACTGCATGCGATGAAGTACGGGGGCGTGCATGCTCTCGGTGGCGTGTTCGGCCGTGAACTCGGGGAGTGGATGCTCATCGGCAGCGGCGGAGAGGTGATGGTTGACTGCATCGTGCCGGTTCCCCTGCACCGGATGAAGAAAACGGAACGGACATACAATCAGGCTGAAAAAATCGCTGAAGGCATCGGCGCCGTTATGGCAACGCCCGTCATGGGAACGTTACTTGTCCGTACACGCCAAACGGCATCCCAGACCGGTCTGGCCGCCGTTGACCGGCGAAAAAACCTAGCCGGTGCGTTCCGGGCCTCGGGGGTTCCCGGCGGCGCACGTGTGCTGCTCGTCGATGACGTGGTGACAACCGGCGCTACCATGGCCGCAGCAGCCGAAGCCCTCATCGAGGGGGGCGCCGGATCGGTATCCCTTGCAGCTGTCGCCCTTGCGGCAAAAGAGTGAAAGAGATCGTTATGGAGTTATTTTACGTTCCAGAAGGCAGCGTCGCTGCATCGGCCCGCTCGCTTATGATCGAGGGTGACGAGTTCCACCACCTCAGCCGTGTGCTTCGAAAAAAAGAGGGTGAGCGCATCAAGGTGACCGACGGCAGCGGACTCTCTGTTGACATCGCCATCACCTCCATCGGGAAGCGTTCGCTTGAAGGAGAGATACTTGCTCGTTCGGTTGTCGAGCGTCCTGCTACAGGGGTGACGGTGGCCATTTCCCTTCTCAAGGCACCTGCCCGGTTTGACTTTTTCCTGGAAAAGGCCACCGAGCTCGGCGTTTCCGGCGTCATTCCGATGATGACCCAGCGCACAGTCAGTCAGCCTTCGCGGGAGCGGTTTGCCGGAAGGATGGACCGGTGGCGGAACATCCTGCTCTCCGCCGCTCGCCAGTCGGGGCGGTTCCATCTTCCCAAGCTCCATGAGCCCCTCTCGTTCAGGGAGGCTCTCGGGCTCAAAGGATACGACCTCCGACTGATTCCCTATGAGGGCTCAGGGGTTGTTCCAGAGCTGGACTTTCCGGGGAAAAAGGTACTTTTCCTGATAGGTGGAGAGGGTGGCTTCACGCCTGGCGAAGTTGAAGCCGCAAAAGAGGCAGGGTTCGGGGAGATGTCTTTCGGCCGCACAATACTCCGGGCGGAAAGTGCAGGGATTTTCGCCGTGGCGCTTGTCCGCGCGCGACTGCTTGGCGGACCACCGAACGAATGGCTCTAACATGGGGCGGCAACCGTCCCCAACAGAACGATCGACCATGAACAGCATCAAAGCCAACCGGATCATCCTGCTCCTTATCGTTCTCTTTATTTCGGCGCTCTTTTTCGCCATGATCCGCTATTTTCTGATGGCCATATTCCTCGCTGCCATTTTTTCAGCACTCTCGATGCCCGTGCACAACCGCTTCCTGCAGTGGACAGGCGGGCGCAAAGGGCTGAGTGCGGGGTTGAGCATGCTCGCTCTTGTTCTCATCGGTTTTCTTCCCCTTGCCCTTTTGCTCGGCGTGGTCGCACTGCAGGCAGTACATATCAGCAGCCAGGCAGTTCCATGGCTGAATCAGATCCTTGAACCCGCATTCCTCGCCGATCAGCTCAGCACCCTGCCCTACTACCCGGAACTCGTGGCGTACAGGGAGGATATTCTGCAGCGGGTTGGCGAGATCGTCTCGAATACTGGATCAATGCTTTTCAAGACGCTCTTTACGTTCACGTATTCGGCCGTCAACGATCTATTCCTCTTCACGATCTTTCTCTATACGATGTTCTTTTTCCTGCGTGACGGCAAACCGCTTCTGGAAAGGGTTCTGTATTACCTGCCCATGTCCGATGCAGATCAGCAGCGCCTGCTCGACAAGTTTCTGTCGGTGACCCGTGCAACCATCAAGGGGACGATGATCGTCGGTGTCGTGCAGGGCGGGCTTGCCGGCCTTGCTCTGCATATAGGCGGCATAGAAAGTGCGCTCTTCTGGGGGACCCTCATGACCGTTCTCTCTGTCGTGCCGGTGCTCGGTCCGCCCATTATATGGGTGCCGGCCGTCATCTCTCTTGCCGCCTCGGGGCGGGTCCCGCAGGCCATCGGGGTGGCACTCTTCTGCGCCATTGTCGTCGGCCAGATCGACAACATCCTCCGCCCGATTCTCGTTGGCCGCGATACCCGTCTGCATGAACTCTTCATCTTTTTCGGAACGCTCGGCGGCATCGGACTCTTTGGTCTGTTCGGCTTCATAATCGGACCCATCATTGCAGCGCTCTTCATGACGGTGTGGGAGATGTACGGGGAGGCATTCAGCGATTCGCTTCGCGACATCAAGAACCGCAGCGCGGTATAGGTAGCCAGCGGAGTGCACCCGGTGAAAACAAGAAAGGCCGTCTCAGATCAGTATGCTCCTGACTTCTGCCAACCCCGAAAAACAGCTCTGCTCGAAAAATTAACTCATTGTTTTGATAGGAGTTAAACTTTTCTGATTCTCGATTTTTCGCACTAATGCTATTTTCCCCCATGCGTGGAGACTTGACAATCAGAACGGTGAAGACCGCATCTGGGGCAACTGCCGTCCAGGTGGTGCAAAACAAGGGCAAGCAACGCCCCTTCCTCAAGCATTTCGGCAGTGCCCACGATGAGCTCGAGCTTGAATTGCTGTTGGATGAGGCAAGCAAATATGTCGAGAACCATTGTCGCCAGCCCAGTTTATTCGCTGAGGCACCACCGCCTGCGCCAAGCTCGTCTCAGTTGGAGCCATCCCGGCTTTGGCTCGTCGAGGTAAAGCACCTCTTTGCCCGCAATGCGCTACTTTC
>FUWD013231378.1_pt1 | contig 29119 bp, 24 predicted proteins | sample 1063281 | NCBI WGS metagenome assembly FUWD01 (sample SAMEA79048168, study PRJEB19326) | metagenome | biome: marine | reverse complement strand
TAGCTATTCGAGGGCTTGGAATAATGAAGAAGGCTTTGCTCTCTGGAAAAAGCTTAGACTATACCACCGAAGAAGCCTTGTAGAGACTGCTTTTTCCAGACTAAAAAGCCTTTTTGGAAACAGACTTAACAACAAAAAATATCAGAATCAAAAAGCCGAAATTGAGTTTCGTCTACATGCCTTGAATAAATCTCTTCAATTCTAAAATTAAAAAAATAAATTGAATCCAGAAAGAGTCGCCTTAAGATCTGATTAAATCAACAACGCCCATTGGGTAGAAGGAGATAGCAAATGTTCAATGAACTATGAAAAATATCGCCTGCAATTGAAGACTTGGTTTATCTAAAACTGATCAAACCGTATAGATGACACTTAATAAGAGACGCCCTTCAGGCGTCTCTTTTATTATTAGCTTTGTTACTCTAGCTTAGCAGGAGACCCATCGAGAGTTTAAAGTGCTACTCTTTTGTGACCCTTCCTCTAAAGGTGGTGTAGGGGGCCTATTTGACCTATCATAAGTAAATTTAAAAACGTCTTCGTTTACAGCGGAGAAATCACCTGCTCCATACTGAACTAAATAATCATGGGGTTTTCCATTAAGTGGGGTTCCCTGCTCATCCCAGTTTAGTGTTACTTTAAAGGGTGCTGACATTTGCTCCGCCCAGAGCACGATATGTTTTTTTATTGCAAATCCACTCGCTGTTTGATCGTAGGTTCTTGAGAATTTAACGGACGGAATAGGCCAGCGTTCACCCATAGGGCCTGTCATAATGGCATCACCAGCTTGATGAGACACTGAACCTTCTAGTGTTTCGATAGTGCCTGCTTTAGCAGCTATTTCACACTGGACAGGAATTGGAAGTTTAAATGTCTCAAAGCTTCCGAAGGAAGTTCTTTTAGAAAGCTCCAAGGGAGGGGGGCCGGGAGGGATTAGTAAAGGGCCGCAAGAATTACTTCTTATGGGGGGAAGTTTCATTACTCCAAAGTTTCCGAAGCTTCGTGGAAGAGCGTAAGAGCTTGGTGAAGGGCCGCAAGAATTACTTCTTAAATTAGGGGCGTTCATCATAAATTTATCTCCTTATTGTCCTTAAATTCGATTCAATCAATGATTTTAGAACCCTTCTAATTAAATAGAAATAAAAAAAAGTATTCTCTTACTCAAAATTAAAGTATCCCCTAGTTGACAGAAGTAGTATTTTTGTTAAAAGAATATGTAGTTAATTTGACAGGAACTATTCCCAAAACTCTTCAATGCTTTTTTGAACACCTATCTTAGAATCCTTTTTTTAAATTTAAAGGTTTTCAAACAGGGGGCTATTCAGCAAGTTTTATTGAAGTAAGTTAGAGACATCAATATTAACTTGATTTCCCTGAATTAAAAAGGTTTTCATTGAGTTTGCATTTAAATTAAATTCTTGTAGATCTATATATCTAATAGTTTGATCTGAATATGATTTAAAGTAGTACCTTAGCGTATTTGGGTCTTTGACTAAAGTTACTTGAGTAGAGTCAAGGCTAAGAGTGCCTTGATCATTTTCGCGCACTGAGCCAACCGGTATATCAAATTGGTTAAGTATATGGAATACTTGGTTAGGTAACTCTCTTGCATTTGTGGGTGGAATGGCATTTACTGAAAAAATACTGCTTCTTACAAACCTTGAAGTCGAGCTAAAGCTACCTGGCAATCCATTCAATCCTGAACCTTGACCTAATATTTCTAATTTCTGGCCTCTAACAGTAAGTGGTTTTGCATTATATGTTGATAAATTGATGTAATTATTTAAATTGGTCACATGCCAATCAAAGGTAGGGGAGTTGGTCATTGATCCGATCAAATTATCATAAACGATTAGCTCTCCATTAATAGGTTCAATCACAATACTTTTTCCTGTGCTGTCATAAATGACGTAATGGAGTGGGGGAGGAGAACTTCCCCATCCTTCTAAAACAGTAGGGGCAATGTCGACTGAACTAATAGCTGATAGAATTTCCTCTATAGTGGAAAACTGTGAGAGAATCCAATTTGTAAAATCTACTGGAGAAATAGAGTTTTTTTGATTTTGTGTTGTAGTAGGTTTATATCCAGCATAACCAGGAAAGAAAAATGCGGCGGCTACGAGACCTTTTTCATTCATTCCATCCATAATCGCTTTATTGTTGAAACAGTAAATTCCAGCATATCCATATTTTGATGTATAGGTTAGGCCTTCTCCATTTGGAGTTTGGCCTACGAATTGAAAATTCCTGGGAACAACGGCTACACTCATATCAAGCTTTTTAGCAAATTCGACAGTTCTTCCAGTGACTATTGAATCATTAGTAGAATTGAGTAAGATTCCTGTACAGGCACTTACTTTTTGAGAAAAAAGGACCGTCAAAACAAGAAGGGTAGCTGCTAACTTAAACTTCATAAATATCTCTGTTTTTTTTAAATAATACTAATGATTCGTTTCTACTAAATGCTCGAATTAAATCTTAGCAAATTTAATTTATTTATTAGCTTTTTCACAAAACTAAATATATTTACTCTTTCTCTTGAGGTTCTTAGAGAAGCTCTATGGGTTCCATGAACTTATTTATCACTCAAAATAAAATTTACTACTGTAAAATTTTCAAACTACTAAATGCTAGTAGCTTCTGTAAAATATTTTTTTATTCTCTTAAATCATATCTCGTGGATAATCATAATAAAAACAAAATGAGGGTTTTATATGAAAAATCAAGTTCGTATTTTAGTTGCGAGTCAAAAAGAAGCAAAATTATTTGGATACGAAAAGGAAAAGGGTTTTTATCTTATTCAATTTTATGACGATGCTCCTTTTTCAAAAGAACCTGAGATGTTGAGCAATTCAGAAAGACCTCATAAAAGAAAGCAGAACAGAGGCTTTGCTGATGAGAAGGAAGGTGCTCAAAAGGAAGATCTAAGACATCACTTCATTCATCATATTTGTGAGAGACTTAATAAAGATTTAGAAAAACACAATTTTAAATATCTATCTATCCTTGCAGAGGCTAAAGCATTAGGCGATTTGAGAAAATATTTATCGAAAGCTCTAACGAAACTAGTTACTTATGAAGGGACTCATAATTTAGTCAATGAGAACGATGATCAAATCATTGAACATTTAAAAAAAATTGGAACAGAAAAGTTCATTCAAACACATTTATAAGTTTAAAGAGTTGATGAAATATATAGCCTTGTTAATTTTAAAATCATGATGATCCTTTTACAAAAGAACCATATATGCTGAGCAATTCAGAAAGACCTCATACAAGAAACCCGCATACTTTTTTGAAGGAATGAAACCTTCGCTCAGATCTTTTAACTGACTTAAGCATTCGCAGTACTCTATACTAGTATTGTCCCAACTTGTATTATCATTAAAAAAAAACTCTCTATAGGATACATTCATACTATCGGATAAAGACCTAATGGCTTTAGAAATTCCTATGAAAGGACCTCTCCAGACTGTGTTAGCTGTGTTTTGCGGTAACAAAAAAACTCTTTTTTTAGAACTCCGTTTTGTTTAATTTCCTTAAGGGGTGTTATAGTCGATCTGATTTACATTGATAAAATAGCACTGTAAAAAGCTTGGTTAAATTCTTTTGTTTTTCTCAGCAACTCTTTAACTTTATTTTTGAGATTTGCCCAACATTTTTCTATTGGATTTAAATCAGGAGAATAGGGAGGCAAAAACAGCAGATGACATCCAGATTCCTCAATTAATCTTTTAGTTTCTAATGATTTATGAAAACTAGCGTTGTCTAGAATAAGCACTTGTCCCGGCCGGAGTTCAGGAATTAAAACTTCTCTTAACCAAGCATTAAACAAATTCGTTTCACAGGTTACTTCAAAAGTCATCGGTGCGAAAAAATGATTTTCAGATAAGGCTGCAATGATGCTTTTTCTAACAAAGCGAGTTCCTGACACTTCTCCCATAACTTTTTTGCCTCGCTTTCCTCTCCCATATTCACGAAAAATATATCGATTCACACCACTTTCATCTAAATACACTCTTTGCTGTTTTGGGATTTTTTCTAGCTCTTCTTCAAACTTTTTTCTTTTCTCACCATCTCTCTCCTTATAGAGAGTAGTTTTTTTTTCGTGTGATTTTCAAGCGCCTAAGCGCTGAAAAAATTCCCTGAGTACTCATTGAAAAATGCTCCCCAATCTCTGACAAAAAATGATCTGGATGTTCTTCTACATATTTAATTAATGCTTGGTCATCAATCTTTTTATAAGCATATTCTCTGCGTAAAGCTTTGACGCTTCCTGTTTCTTTTTTTCGTTTTGCCCATCGAAAAACTGTAGCAATCCCTATTCCAAATAAAGCGCTCGCTACGTGTTTATCAGGTTTTTTACTCAGATGCTTTAGAACACTTTCACGTAAATCTAACGAATAACATTTAGGCATTTTTTTTCTCCCGTTTTTAAAAAGAATATACCAAAATATCAAATAAAAAGTTAACAACTATAAGAACTCAAATTGACTCATTTCTGGTTTCGTTTACAAATGATAATTTAATTTTCAAATTCAAAAGTTCCACCTTCTGCCTTATTAATTCCGGGGTTATTGGAATAGATTCCAGTCCATGTCCCTGACGTGTTAGTCTCAAAAATTAAGTTCAATTCGTACTCAAAAAGGCTGCCTTCAGTGGAGTAAGTAATTAACAAACGTCCTTTGCTCTCCGAGTAAGAATAAGAATAATTTCCTGCTTGGAATAGTTGGCCGTCGAGAGTCGTTTTGTAATTTCCGCCGCTATCAAAGCGAAAAACAAGGTTTTTGTGGTAAATATCATTGTCAAAAGGCCCTCCAACTTCTTCCAAATAAAAAGAAATCGTCTTATTAACTAAGGAGCTTGTACCAACATTTTTATTAAATGAGCAATTAGTGAAGAATCCCAAAAAAATAAGGGAAGCTAGGATTGTTGAATAACTAATTTTTCTCACGAGGACTAATCCCTGCCTCTTTAAGAAGAAGCTTTTTTGATAATATGTGTTTTGTTAATTGTTATTACTGGATTGAGGTGTTTTTTCCAATGATTTTGTCCAGGAATTTCAGATCCCTGCAGGGAAAGGAATTTAGGTTTGGGATCAGGTAGGGCATGATAGATATAATTGACTCCTTGCCATAAAACAAAAACCATAAGAGAAGGCTCTTTATTGTTGATTATTGTATTATAAAAGAGAGAGTCATGAATATAGGTTAAAAAAGAATACGCTTTAAAAACTCCATTTTCAAAATGAACAAGTTGGAAAATACTTTTTTCAATTTTTTGATCAAAAACAAAGATGTGAGCATCTATAACATTTTGATACAGATCAGTGCCTTTGGTTTCTAGATATCTGGCACTCTTCTCTAGGGTTTTGCGTATTTCTATTTCGCCCTTAAGATTGGGAGTATAGGGTTTAACAAGCACTTCTCTTTCTCTTATAAATTTTCTTAATATACGCCCTTTCTTTTGTTTAATAGGGGGGAGAGATCCATCATTTGCCTTTCTAGGTATATGTGCATTTGCTACACGTTCACAGTCGTAGATATAGTCAGGGAAAGAGTTGTCATCTCTTAAATTGCAAGAGTTCCAAGGAGCTGTTGTTTCAGAATAACCAAGTTCATTCCACTGCTCTAAATCATTAGTATCAACATTTTTTATTAACACATCAATTTCAACAGAGTTAAAGAGTTCTGTTAATTTCAAGCACAGATCAACAGAGCAGGGGCCTAAGTGATGTACAACAACAACAGGAGAGCTAAAACTTAAGCTTTTGAAGTAAAAGTAAACAATTGAATTCCCTTTTTTGTATTTGTAGCCTCGGTATCTTGTAGCTTGGATGATATAAGGCCAATTATTTTCAAAGGCTAGAGCTGCAGTCTTAATATAAGAAAGGTGGTTGTAGAAATCCTCTTCATCTTCAGCAATGATAGGAGAAATTGGTTCATTTTTAAAAACTGGGAGGGCGTTCCAATTTTCTAGATATGGGTCCAACAACTTTCACCTTTGTTTATACCTTTATTTTTTTATAACGTAATGCAAGATTTAATTTAAACCCAATAAAACGAAAATGTACGTTAGTATTTTTTTGGGAAAGATATAGATTTATAAATAAAAAATTTCAACACTTTCCAATTTAAGAGATTGGGACCAATATGCAGGCAAAGTATTTATGAGCATGATGGAGTATAGGCCTGCTAATTAAATATTCTCTTTGGAAATAAAAAGCTTTAAACTGTTGGATCAAGAAATCTAAGCTAAATTCATTTCAACAGGAGCCGTTTCAAGGGGGGAGTCTAACTGTATTTCATCAAATAGATAATAGCTTTTAGTATCAAAATTATATTGCCCGCCTGCGTGAGGATTTGTAGTATCCTTTTGGGGTAATATTTTATGTTGCCATTGATAGACGTCTCCATTTACAGGAGATCCTGGATAGACAATGACTCTCCAAATATCTCTTTGAACCAGCGTGCGGGGTAAGTCAACTAAATGTTGGCGAAGGATATGAGCTATTGCTATTTCTTCAAAAAGGAAATTTAAATTGGCTTCATTATAGGGCCTCTCTTTCATATCCTTTTTTAATGCAAACTGAAAGTTTTTGTCTTCTTTTCCAATCTCTCGCCTAATGTTATCAATTAATTCCCCTTAGAAAAGTCTAAGAACTACTTCTCTTTTTCTCTGTGCGCTCCACATTTTAGGGATGCTCGTTTTTATTTCTGACATTCAATTCTCCTTGAATAACCAGATTATTTTAGCGCTAACCTGTGTCTAAATAAATGTAGGCAGTATAAAGAGAGAAGCCGTAGAGCGGTATGAGCAAAAAAACGCTCTATTTATTTCTACGTAATGGAAAAAAATAGACTTAACTACTTTTTACATGCATTATACCCATATTTCGAATAAAGTTATAAAATCGTAATTGAGTTGTAATTTAACAAAAACCTACAGTATGTCCAATAGCAACATAATAAATGAAGAATCAACTAAACGTATATATCTGTTAAGACATGGAAATAGAAGAGACTTTAGGATTGGAGAAAACACAAATGCCGTTCCTCTGAATAGCGAAGGCAAGAAAAGTTCTTATGACTTAGGATTAAGATTTAACGAACAAAAAATAGATGTTATTTACTCAAGCCCTATTTTTAGGTGCATAGAGACAGCACGTTATTTTACCAAGGGGTATGGCAAGAAAATACCAATGTATTCTACTGAGATTCTTGGAGGTCCTTCCATATATATCCACAATATAAAGCAGGCTGTTCCCGTTTTTCAGCAAATGTCCACTATACAAATCATCAACTCACTTTATGAAGAAAAGAAACTACCCGGGTTCATGAATTATAAGCTAAGCTCCTCTATATTCCTACAATTCCTTAATGAGCTACCTAATGGTAATTACTTGTTGGTAAGTCATGATATTGTTATCGCTTTATTTACAGCATTTTGCTTGCAAAAGGGTAATGCATCTGATTTCAATCCTGATTTTTTAGAGGGTCCTCAACTAAATTGGTTAAATTTCGATAATCTATTAGTCCAGTTCAAAAATAAATCAAACCTAATAAAAAGTTCTTGAGTTAAAGTTTATAACTCCTTAGCCTTTTCATTTTCCCACTAAAGCTTTCAAATGAATCTTAAGAAATTTACCTGTCTTTTCCTAGGTCTTTTTACTTTTACTCACCTTTATGCAGGTGAATTTGTTTTAAACTCTAACGAAGCAGCGCAATCAAATACAGAAATCATCGGTGGAAAAGCACAAAATCTTGTTTTATTACAAAGATTTAATTTTTTTTCGGTTCCTCAATGGATTTGTATTACATCCACAGCTTTTGAACAGTTTCTTAATGAAAACGAAATTACTCCGTTAATAGAAGAACTCGAAGTTTTATTTAAATCGCATCAAAAAGATAAATTGCATGTTCTTTTATCCAAAATACAAGATAGGATTTTAAGAGGAACCTTTAACGAAAATTTTTTAAAGGAATTAAATTCATATTATTTGATTGAGAGTTTTGACAAACTTGCAGTTGCAGTACGAAGTTCTGGCAGCATGGAAGACATGGAAGAGGCGTCTTATGCAGGCCTCTATGACACTTTTTTAAATCAAATCGGTTTTGAATCAGTATGTCAGGCTGTTAAGGAAGTCTGGATATCTTCATTTACCTTTAATGTTTTAGAAGAACGATCTAAGACTGAAACGCGGCTAAAAATACCTCAACTAAGCGTTATTATTCAAGAAATGATTAACTCTAAAACTTCTGGTGTAGCCTTATCTTCGGTTTTGAGCTCCAATTATTCTGGCATAGAAATAACAGCAAATTACGGATTAGGAGAGAGTGTTGTAGGAGGATTATCAGACGTAGATCAATGGATTGTGCACGAAACAGAGAATTACATAATTAAGTCAACTTTAGGACAAAAAGAAATTTATGTCATTCCATCGAATATTGAATCAGGGAATATTACGCAGGCTGTGCCAACTTCAATGAAACAGGTTTTTTCTCTCAATAATCAACAGGTCTTGCAAGTTGCGCAAGCGGTTAAAGAGCTCAAAACTTTTTATAGTTGCAACATTGATTTAGAGTTTGCTTTTGACCCTCAGAATATACTTCGTCTACTTCAAGTTCGTCCATTAGTCGTTATTCAAAATAAAAAGATCTCAGTTGTCGACCCTGAAAAACTCAATGCAAATGCATTGTTAGCAGAGGGAGATTATTCTCTTCCAGGAGTTGTGCAAGGAAAATTAAAATTTATAAACAATTGGAGTGACTTAATCTCAAATAAAGAAAAAATAGAACCCGATGATATTGTGGTCACCTATATTGCACTTAATTATTGGTCACACTATTTAACCCAATTCAAAGGGTTAATTACAAAGCAAGGCTGTCCGACCTCTCACCCCATATTATTGTGTAGAGAAAGAAAAGTACCTTGTTTAATAGGAATGGGAAACGATTTTGAAAAGCTTATTTTGTATGCAAATCAAGTAGTTACTTTAGATGGTTACAACAGAAAAGTATATGCAGGAAAAGTCAAATTAAAAGAAGCTGAATACCAGGATTTGATTAAACAATTTCAGGCAGTCGAAGTCAGGGAATGGAAGAACTTTAAAAGTAGAGTCTTTGAGTTAAATAAGGGAGGGCACCTTGAATATATTGACAGTAAGTATTGGCTCAAAGCACCAACCTATCCTCATAAAAAACTATTTCAATGTATTCATTTAAAAAGAACAGAGAAAGTTCCATTACTAATTAATAATCCCCGAATCGATTATCAATTAGAAACGAAAGTAATAGAGGACTATGTATGCACTCCTATTGAGCCAGCAGAAGAGTACGTTCGCGGGTTTAAAGATATGACACTTGAAGAATGTGAAACATTTGCTCAAAACTTTGAAAAAAGGATCTCAGATTATATTAAGCATATGGAGAATTTTGAGCTTAATTCTGCTAACTGGCGTCAATATGTGGATATTTTAAGCGATCTTAAGGCATATACGTGGCTAGTAGAAATATTTAGAATGTATGTGGATAGAGAAGCAGAGAAGGCTGCAGAATCATTAAAAATCCCCCAGTATTACTTTGATGAGTGCACGGCTTATATCCAATCTCAGCTGTTTGAAGAAGATACTCAAATGCAACAATCTGTTTATCTCTTAGCTGAACAGTTATTAAATATAGATACAGACCACTCTCATGAAAAACTCTCAATCACTCATCCTAGTTTATACACTCAACTGGTAACCTTGGCTAAAAGTTATCGTTTTATTTCTAATACCTCTATAGAGCACGATTTAGACCTATCTATAGTTTATAAAAAGGTCTTGGAGGAAAAAAAACAGATTGAAGAGGGTAAAAACTTTTACACAGACAAAAATCATTGCCAGAACAAGATCTATTTTCCTCAAAATGACGAAGTGTATCGCTGGCTCTATACATCTATCAGCAATCGAATCACCCAATCCAATTCTCATCATATTATCATTAGAAATCAATGGAAAGTCAGAGAGATGCTTATTCAACTAAGTAACAAAATGCTCTCATTAAATGAATTGCAAAATACGCAAGATATTTTTGATTTATCTCCAGAAACAATAGACCTACTTATTCAAAAAGATATAATATGAAAACAGCTTCCTATATTGATGTTACAGACTTAGGCGAGCTGCCAAAGTTAAAGAGCAGTAAACGTTACTTTGAGTTTATTGGCGGCAGTAAAGAATTTAGGTGTTTTGAATGCGATGTAAACACTCCTCGAAGCCTCTTTATGAAGGAAAATTCTCATTTGATTGACGAAGCTCTAAGGCCAATCTACGAAAACAACGGCATTGTTGTAAATCAAGATGTTTCCTATGCGCTGCCAGGCTTTTATATTGTGGGTTTAAAAAAGCACATCAATAGCATGGACCAAGTTGATGAACTCACCCACCAGCGTTTGTTTTTTATTATCCGAGAAATTAGAAAGGGGATGAGAGAGAGACTTGGGATTGATTATGTGCATATTTATTATGAAGAACGAGCTGTTATATCCTGTAACGTACACTATTGGATTTTACCCATTATAGATATTGAAAAGCATCCTAGACTTTATAAGTTTGATATTGAAGCTTATCTTAAACAATTCCACTCAAGCGTAAATATGAGTAAGATACAAAAATTTAATGAACTCCTAAAGAAATATATTGATGACTCCAAGCTTAAAGAACAAGATAATGATTTAACTAGACGCTTGTTAGCATTACCAAAAAACTGCAAAACACCTAAAACTGTAGATTTCAATGTAAATGGTGCTTGCAATTTAGACTGCGCGTGGTGTTGGGGACCCGATCATAAAGCTTCTGAAAGCTTGTCTATAGAAGACTGGAAAAAAATTGCTTTGAATTTAAAATTATTGGGCACTACAAATATTACTTTTACAGGAGGGGAGCCCTTCTTAAAGAAAGGCCTCTCTGAATTACTAGAATATGTTCATGAAGAACTTCAATTGAGAGTTACGGTTTCCACAAATGGTCTTTTAATGAAAAGATTTGGCGAATCGTTGTTGCCTTTTGTGGATGATCTGGGGCTGCCTCTAGATGGTCATAATCAAGCTATTAACAACCTCATGAGAAAAGGAACTCCAAAGCACTTTCATTGTGTTTTAGAAGCGATCCTTTTCGTGCAGTCGATGTACCCTCATATAGATTTAACACTACGATCGGTTGTCTCAAATAAAAATTTAGATTCGGTGCCATTAATCGGAAAAACATTACTTGACTATGGAGTTAACCCAAAAAAAATAAGGTGGAAGCTTTATCAGTTAACCCCAGTAGGCATAAGGAAAGATGACATTGTTGGAAAAGGATGGGAGGTGACTAAAGAAGAGTTTGATGAGGTGACCGAAAATGTAAAAGAAAGAAACCCTGAATTTTCTAGAATTGGCTATCTTAATGTAGATATGCATGTTGGGAGATATTTCCATATATATCCTGATGGAAACTCACATGTCTTTGTAGATGGGGAGGATAAATTACCTCAATTTTCGGCTTTAGGAAACATTAAAGATAATTTCAATGATGTGATAGAAAAACTCTCTAATTTTGATCTTAATTTAAATAAAATTAGATAAGCGTCAGATTTAATAAGTTATGGTATGTATTCAGATGTCTGGTTCACAGCAATGCTAGCTAAAGCATGAAATCGCTCTTCCTTTGCTTGCTGGACTTTCACCTGCAAGATCTGATGGTGCAAAATACGTTTACTAACTCCTTTGTGTATTTTTTTCTAGATACGTCAGTCGGTAGACGAGGGGATTTCGCCCCTCGCCCCCTCTAAAACCGTACGAGCGCTATTCACGCATACGGCTTCCTCACCCTCATGGCTTCTTCATTGAGTAGCTCTTCGAGTCAAAGAATAAGTTCACTAAGATACAGGTTTTAGGATATCCGCTTAGATCCAAGACTTCCTGAAAACGTTCCCAGGTAAAGCTTCTTTTCTGGCTCCTTTTATTGAGGGCCCGAAAGAGAATACGCTTTACTGCATGGAGAAATAGCCCTATTCGATGCTTATTATCATTCACAGCAAAGTAATTCATATATCCTCGAACGACCGAGATCGTATAGGGGATAAGATTCTTGTTATGACGATATTTCATCAGGTGGACTTTGATTTCTGAAAGCTTCTTTCGAAAGCGCACGGGATCTGTCTGACGCTTCATGCGCGAGAACATCTCGTTACGCTTTCTGTTCTTGGATTGCCCCCAAATATGCATAAAGCCAAGAAAAGTAAATGTCGGCATTTTCTTTCCAGCGTTAGCATACCAACGGGCTACTCTTGATCCACAGGGTATAATCCGAGTTTTGGCTTCATTAAGGGTTAACCCAAAAGTCGCTAAACGACAGACCAATGTCCTGTGAAAATTAAGAGCATCTTCTTTGCTGTTTAATGTGAAAAGAACATCATCGGCATATCTGACCATGTGGGCCGTGCCTCTAAATGATTCTTTATTCACTTCCACAAACCATTCATCAAGCACATAGTGAAGATAGATGTTCGCCAAGAGGGGAGATAATATCGACCCTTGTGGAGATCCTACTTCATTACGCTGAAGTGTCCCATCCTTATTTAAGGTTGGGGCCTTCAATAGCTTGATGATAAGATAAAGAAGACGGCGATCCTTTACCTTCTTTTGAAGAATCTTGCCAAGGGGCTTATGGGGGATTGTATTGAAGTATTTCTTCAAGTCAATATCCACAACCGATTTGCAGGATTCTTTGAGAAGCCTCTTGTCTAGATCTGCAAGAGCCTGATGAGCATTTCGACCTGGTCGAAAGCCATAGGAGCAGTCTAGAAAGTGAGGCTCATAGATACGTTCAAGAATACAGCGAACTGCTTCTTGAACAATCTTATCTTCAGTACAGGAGATAGCTAACGGTCTTTTACTTCCGTCTACCTTTGGGATTTCTACAATCCTAGAAGGTTTAGGGTAGTAAGATCCGTTTCGAATCTTCAGAAGAAGTAGCTCAAGATTCGACTCAAGCTTTTTCCCATACTGTATCTTTGTGATACCATCCACACCCACAGCTTTTCTAGCATCCAAGCTGTGAAAGCATGTTCTTAGAAGATCCAAATCAAGCGCATGTCCAAGGTTATTGAACGTGGCATGAGGGATCTTCCGCGATCTTTGTTCGATACGGTCAAGTTTCGTGTTCAGCTGTATATTAGCAAGGCTGCGTTGCTTCACTGTTTCCCTTGTATCCGTTTGGGGTTACTGGAGCCCTTCCCCATGTACATAGCTTTCCTATGCTCCGAGTACTATGGCTCCTCTGACTTCTCGAAAACCATCCTTATAGCCTCGTGTATCAAACTTGGCTAAGAAGTACCCCTATCTGCTTGGGATGCTAATCAAATAGGGGAGCTTTCGAGATCTCTCTAGCTCACTCATCAGTTCTCTTCATGCATGCCAGGTTCTTGGACCCCGCTGGGCCTGAATCTTCCTTGCGTTAACGGTATGATTCAGGTGTTGGCTTCCACGTTATCAAGCGTGTCGCCCTCTCCAGGATTCACATATTTCGAGGCTCTATCACTTCACGCCACTTAAGGCATTCCGGCCTGCATGATTCGCCGCATACGCTCCGGAAAAGTTCGTCACCAAACTTCTCCGCAATGCTAGCTAAAGCATGAAATCGCTCTTCCTTTGCTTGCTGGACTTTCACCTGCAAGATCTGATGGTGCAAAATACGTTTACTAACTCCTTTGTGTATTTTTTTTCTAGATACGTCTGATAATATATGTTATGTTGTTTTAAACGATTTCTAGCCTGTATGAATGCCCATGTATCGTCTTAAATTAAAATACCATTGGAACGGGATTTAGATCTTCCTCTGAAAGTTTCTTAGGAACAAGGCCCATTTTGTAAGGAACATCATAAAGACGTCCTGGAGCAAACCTAGGCCAAAAGTGTCTGAGCCCTGGAACTATGACTTGTGCCACTTTTAAGTCTATTTCTGGATGGCTCAGATCTAGAGCAAGCATCTCTAGGCCTCGCTCTTCTATTTTTTTTTGACAAACAAGAATGTCTTTTGCAATATCATCAGCATGCTGAGTTTTAAAGTCTGAGAGTTGTTTTTTAGGCGTATTTGGCTTTGGGTATAGATAAGAGATATCCTCTTTGAGCTCAAAGCAGCTTTTGTCCGATGTTAGCCCCTGATTTAATTCAGATAAGGCACGAGAAAGAGCTATACTTGCATCTAGATGGCAGCCTAGGCCAATTAGAAGATGAGATCCATTAGCTGTAGATACAGCTATAAAAGTAGGTATGCCTAGATCTAATGTAATATCTAAAACTCTGATCTCTCTATTTTGAGCTAAATAGGACTTTTTCAATTCTTGGACATAGGGGTCAAAAGATGAGTCTAGATCGATTTCGGGTACCTGAAACATAGAGTACCACCACAGTGCACATTGATCCCTTTCAACTAACTCAAAAAAGCCTTGTAAGATGGCCTCTTCAAGAGTGTTGCCTGCTGCACAACCGTTGGAGTGAGCTTTAACTATTTCTTTTTCTTCTAAGTTAGAGGTGGAGTGGCAATAGCTTGAAGGCACCCACTTATATTTTTGCTGAGTTAAAGACCAAACCTTAAACCATGAAATCTCTCGTTCTTCATCAAAAGGCTCAGTTACGTGAACAAATTTAATTAAAGATCTATTGGCAATATCTCGTTCATTATATTGTCTTTTACTATAGTTTTGAAGCAAGTCTGGATGAATAGCATCCTCTTGAAGATCTTTGTACCTAGCTTTTATCTCACCTTCTCTAATGTTGTGTGTTAAGCAATAGCGTTCAATAGCTTCGCAAAGGCAGCTTGCTTTGGCCTGCATTTTGCTCTTACCTTTTCCTGCAGCTGGCAGTTGTGTTACCTTAAGGTTCTCCAATGTACAGGAGAGAGACAACTTCGAAGGATAAGTCGCTTGATAGACATGTATTGGATCATCTAAACCCTCAACCTTAGTAATCTTTTGCACAATCCCTAAAATAGGGCTCACTAGTTTTTCTAAGCGCTTAACAGTTTCTTTGGGTGATACTACCCTGCAGCCACCGTCCTTGCTATAGATCTTTTTCTGGCTTTTTAAAGTAATTTTTTTAGATACATCCTCGCTCTTTTTAATACTACACCTTGGGCAATTAGTGACTTTAACAAGCGCGTGCTTCTCTTTTTTATAACTAAAAAAATCAAACGTAGTAAGAATAGGATTTAATAGAGTTTCGTTAAAGGCTGTGACTAAATTAAAAACTTCTAAAGCCCCCCAAACTAAACTTCCTTCAACTATAGAGCTGACTACTGGGTCTTGCTTTAATTTAATTGATTGTGTCTTTTTACTTGAGCGTACAAGCAATGTTCCTGAAACATTAGCTGTGATTCTTTCTAGTAAGCATTCATGGCAAGCAGCATCATATTTTAAAATTGGACCTGCCCATGAATCAGAAGCCCCCAGCTTTAAAGGGAAAATAAGTTTTTTTTGTACAGCTAGTTCATCGCAAAGATGCTTAAAATCGGGATCCAAATAATCGTCCACTAAAACGATGACAATCTTAGATTGATCAATGTCTTTACACGTTTTTAAAAAATAAGAATTTAGGACTTTTTCAAAATCCTTATTAGAGACTAATTTGATTTTTGAGATAACATGAAGAGGAGAAGATAGAATTTGCTGGTAAGAAAATTCTGTGTTTAGTCCCCTTTCGCAGCATATTTTATTAATAAAATCTGGAATTTTTTGAACATAATCAAAAACAAAACCACCATCTTGAAGTTTTAAAAGAACATAGTAAATATTTTCAAGAGTATGCTTATAATTAAGACGTTCAACAATTTGATCTTTTGTAAGATCTTCTTCTATAAGAATTTTAGCTACTTCACAGAACAAAGCCCCCTTTAGCTTTGTAAGAGAATCAAATTCATCACTGATGTAGATACAACTCTCAACTTGGCTGTAATAAAGTTCTAGTTGAAACTTGAATTTTAGTATCGCATGCATGCATAAAGCATGTATCATCATTTCAGTTTTTTTTACAACGCTAATCTAAACTATCAATATGCATAAAGTTCTCTCATTTATACCCCCCCCTTTCACTCCTTAAAGTATGAAAAAGCACTTGGTCTTCAAATTGGCCCATACACTTTTAAATCTTTACCTAAAAGCATCGGCAAATTTCTAACTACTGCTCTTAAAAAAGGGCTCAATAGAGATTCTATTTATAAAGCTTTTCCAAACATAGAAGAGGCAGCTTATGCTCTTTATGTTTTAGAACTCGTTCATAAGAATGATTTGGCACATGTTAAATGGTTTCACCATGACGAAAAATTACTCACTTCTTTTATTCCTCATAAAGAAAAGTTTAATGAAAAAATTGAGCTGGAAAATTTTTTAATTATATCTAGATTTACTTCGATGGATTGGGAAAACAGAGAGTGCTATTTGCACTCAGCTCTCTCCTATTCACGTCTGATAATACACTCTGAAAAATCATTCAACTCATTTTTCTACTCAGCAATGGAATTAAATATAAGCAGCTCATTAAAAAAACGGATCTTTCAGCTAAGACTTGTGAAGATTTCATTCAGCTTCTCTATCAGATGAAAATTTTAAATGCGCAAGAGGACAAAGCCCTTAAACAATGGGAGAGCCATGATCTTTTATATCACAAACGTAGTAGGTGCACTTCACAGTTTTGGAGAAGTGGGGCAACATTTAGATTTAAAGATACTATAGCATTAAAGAGCCCTATAAAAAAAACGAACTCTGATACTCTAATCCCTTTATATAAACCCAATATAGAATATCTCTCGCAAAATGACATGACTTTCACTAAAGTTCTTCAAAGTAGAAAGTCTTGCCTAGAGCATTGCAAAACAATCACTATTAAAGAGCTTAGGGAGTTCCTCTACCGAGCAGCTCGAATTAAATCGATCTTCAAACAAGGGCCTTTTGAGTTTATTAAAGCAAATTACCCTTCTGCAGGTTCTATCTATGAGACTGAAATCAACCTCATCATTCAAAAATGTAGTGGATTAGAGCAAGGCGTCTATCATTATGACAGAGATGTCCACTCCCTTTCTAGAATTAATGATATGACAGATGAAGCCGAGCAACTTTTAGTCTCAAATAACTATCAGAATTTGAAGAATGAGGATATTCAGATTCTGTTTATATTTTCTTCTCGTTTTCAACGAATTGCATGGAAGTACGAAGGGATAGCCTACTCTGTAATGCTTAAAAATGCGGGGTAATTATGCAGACCTTTTATCTCACTGCGGCCGCTATGGGGCTTTCCCCTAGGGCTGGTGGATTTGGAGACGCTAAATTATCTTCAAGAGCTTTAAAAACCAATTTTTTCGAAGAATCCTCTCTTGGAGAATTCATCTTAGGAGGGTAAAGAACTATACCCTGGGACCTAATCCAAATTTTAACAGAAAATTGGCCGCATCAAAAGAGCGGCCTTCGCAACTAGAATTTAGTGGTAATGAAGCACCCCGCAGCAAGCTACGGGGTATCTAGGGGCTAGATAAATCTTAGTTGATCGGGATAATCTTCTCTTTTTTGTTTGTGCAACTTTTTGTACTCATCTTGGGGCGACCCTTGATTTTTCACATACTTTCCTATCATCTCTTCATTTCCGTGCTTTCCTACTGTACTGATAAAGTATCCGCTAGTCCAAAACTCTCCTCCCCATAATTCTTGTTTGACTTCTGGAACTTTTTTGAAGATTTCTCTAGCTGTAATACTTTTTATGGTTTGCACTATTTTTTTAGGACTATATGTAGGTACGGACTGTACTAAAAAATGAACATGATCCCTATCTACTCCTATTTCTAAAAAAACAATCTCGTATCTCAAGGCTATTTCTAAGCACACATCTTTCAAAACTTTATCAACTTTTTCGCTAAATATCGCACGGCGATATTTAGCCGGACAAACTATGTAATACATAATAACTGATACATTGTGTTTCTTGTGAATATACTTACTCATACCACAAGTTTACACAAAAATCAAAGCCGCAGCAAGCTGCGGGGAATTAGACCCAAGAGATTAAAGACAAACAAAAACTATTGTGGTCCCGCCTGACATTTTTTTCAACTCTTCTTCTGACAAGTTTCCTTCTGGCTTTGGAGGTAAAACGAAATGGAAGGTATCCGCTGTGTTTTCACACACTTTTACGTTCACATTATCAGGGAGAGTAACGCCCATTTCTTTCAATGAATTCTTAGGATCACTGACCAGTTTTTGTTTAAATGCTGGGTCCGCCCATGCTTTAGCGACAGCTTCCGCTATTTTTTTTTTATTCTCTTCTGAATTATTTGTATCATTCATAACAAACTCCTTTAAATTCGTTTATAATTGTTGATGTTTTAGCATTTCTTGAAATAACCCTGGTTCTTTAGCTAGGGAATTAAAATCTCCTTGTTGCACAATTTGTCCTTTTTGTAAAACAATTATTTTATCAGCTTTCTTAATCGTGCTAAGTCTTTGAGCTATGACAATACGAGTCACATTTAGTTTAGCTAAATTCTCACTCACATTATTTTGTGTTACATTATCTAGAGCTGAAGTAGCTTCATCAAAAATAATAATTTTTGGATTCCTGATGAGTGCGCGCGTTAAAAGTAGTCTCTGTTTTTGCCCTCCAGATAGTGTAGAGGCATTCATTGGAATCACTGTATTTAGCCCCATCGGCATACCAGCTAGATCTTTATCAAATTCAGAAATTTTGACAGCTTCTTTAATTTGCTCTAAAGTATAGCTCTCTCCTGAGGTAATATTATTATAAAGACTCCCAGCCATGGTGCCTTCATTTTGAAAGACGATTCCAAGTTGTTGACGCAGCTTAACTAGGTCGTAGCTGTCTATGGTTCTCTCATCATAGCAGATTGTACCAGAATTTGATTTTTCAAAACCTAGCAACAGACGGATAATTGTGGATTTTCCATCTCCTGAAGGACCTACAATCGCAAAAAATTCATTTGGCTGAACAGTAAATGAAATATTATTGATAATAGGTATTGTGGCATTCTGATCATATGAGAAAGTCACATTATCAAACTTGATTTCCCCACGCAATGAACCCACATTACTAGACTCTCTTCTAGACAAGATGTTTGAATCAAGTTTTTCCTCTAATATGGGATTGAGGCGTTTCCAATTAGGTATAACCTCTACGATTTTCATCAAAATGAAATTTGCTGGATAAAAGGCGATAAGAAAACTAGAAAAAGCAACTGTAAAGCCCAAAAAATCAGCCATAGGAAAGTTTATGATTTTGATCCACCATATCAAAGCTATATAAACAAACAGGTACGAAACAATAGGAAAAAAAACGCTCAAACTTGCCACCCAAGCTTCGGTGTTTTTCATTTTTAGATATATATTTTGATAATCTGTATACCCTTTACTCCATTGAGCAAATGCAGTTTTCTCAGCCCCTGCAGCTTTAAGTTTGTTTACATTAATTATCAGCTGAGTCACTAATCCAGTCACATTACCATCTACTTCTAAAGCCTCAGTAAGTAGCCTTTTTTTTCTTTTACAAAACAAAAGGGTGAGGCTTAGACAAATAATTGAAAGTAAAAGAGTTATAGACGCTAACAGTGGAGAAAAGAAAAACATCAAGAATACAAAGAGGAATGAAAATAGCGCATTAAGAATATATCCTGCAAAGTCTCCGCTTAAATAGACTCTGATCCTCTCTATACAAAACAAACGGCTAAAGAGGTTTCCCGTTGTATATCTACTAAAAAAGTTAACTTTCAACTTTAAAACTCTATCCCAAATAGCTGTTTCTAAAAAATGTGAGGCCATCGCTCCAAACCTCATGGTAAAAATTGACCTTATCAGATTAAAGAGTGCAAATCCTATTGTTGCACCTAACATTCCAGCGATCATGTAACTAAGCAGAGAATTGTCTGATTTTGGAATAGCAAGATCAAAAATGAGCCTTGTGCCTAGAGGGATCATAAGGAGTAGGAGGCTCCCTAGAAATCCAAATCCAAAAATCGAAATGAGAGATCTTTTATACTTAATAGCGATTTCTTTTAATAAACTCGCTCCATTTTTACTTTCCTCTCTTAACGGAGAGTAAAACATATACGCTTGAGTCAATAAAGAATCTGCAATCGACTGGGAGACTTTTAGGGTAATCTGGTCATCAAGGAGAGTATAGCAACGTGTTGAACGTTTGATTAGAACCACAGGCCTTTTTGTCTCTTTAAAAAAGCCCAAAAAGGGTCCACTATCCCTCTTCCACCAATTGGGAGTAAGTTTTATTCGCCTAGCTTGGATTCCAGAGAGATGACAAATCGATTGTAGTTTTTCAGATACGCTTTCAACTTTCTTGATTTGAGAAGGGTACACAAAAGTAAGATCTAAATGAGAAGAAAGTCTTTCTAAAGCATTGCAAACAGGATCAGCCTGTTTTCGATAGGCCTTCTCTTCCTTTTTTGCAAACAGAGTCTTTATCTTTTCTATGGCATAACTAAGGGAAAGTCTCTCTTCTTTATTGCGTAGTCCTACGAGTTCTTTTTTTTGCTCTTGCTTACGGTGCAGGTCTAGTTGAAGCTGATTTAAGTAGTGAGATGTAAATTGATCGAAAGAATTTATAAAATCATAGTTTTGAAAAAAATCAATAGGGTTGATAATTTTCATCTTAGATGCAGATTCAGACCTATACCAGAGTTTAGCGGTAAAGGGAATTGGTTTAAAAAGGCTATTTAATTTGCGATCACCTTGACCCAAAGGGAGTAGATCTCCCTCAAGCATTTCTATCCAGGCTAAATTTAGATCCTCCGTTTTTCTTTTTATAACTATCTCATTGGCCTGAACCTCTATCTCAGATTCACTTTCTATAAAGTGACTCTTTCTCTTCCCCATATCTGCTTCAAAGGGCTCAAACAGCTTCGCGACCCAATTCTCTACTTCATAGGCGAGCTCTTTTTGTAGAAACAAATCACTTTTTACTAAATTAGAGATTTCAGATTCACCAAGAGAAATAAGTTCTGTTTTACCTTCACTAAATGCCACGATTTGAGTAAATTGTTCTAAGTTTTGAGGAAAGAAAAAGATGATTTCACCTTTAACAGCATTGGCGATGAAATGTCTTTGATCTTGAAAGTCTTTATGAAGAGCAAAGATATTAACTGGATCACCTGATGCTAAATAGAACATTTGTTTTTGATTTAAATCTAGCTTGGGATTAGAGCTAATGGATAATTTAGCTCCCCTTTCTTCAAAAAATCTTGCAAGTTTAGAGTCGTTCTTCATTTAAAAAGTTTCACTCGTTATCAAGTTTTTATAAATGCCTTCACTCTCTTTAAGTTCTTCATGAAGGCCGGACTGGACGATTTTTCCTTTATCAACGACATAGATACAATCACAATCTTGGATTGTGCTTAACCTATGTGCTATAATTAAAGTTGAAATACCCCTTGCCCTCAGGTTTTGCGCTATCTTCTTCTCATTATCTGAATCTAATGCCGAAGTAGCTTCATCTAAAATCAAGAGAACAGGCTCGTAAAGAAGAGCTCTTGCAATTTCTAGTCGCTGCCTCTCTCCACCACTGAAGTTCAATCCCCCTTCGATCAAATAGGTCTCGTAAGCATCTTTGCGTCCAACCACTACATCATGGATCTCTGCATCTTGAGCTGCTCGTATCAGTTGTTGATCAGTAACTTTAGGATTCCACAAAGTTAAATTTTCACGAATCGTTCCTGAAAAAATCAAAATTTCTTGGTCGACAGAAGTCACGGCCGAACGCATTTGCTCTGCTGTTATCTCATGGTGTAACTTATTATCTATGCGCACTTCACCCGCTTCGGGATAATAGAGCCCTAACGCAAGCTTTGCTATTGTTGACTTACCGCATCCAGTCTCTCCCACAAAGGCGACTCTCTCACCAGAGCCAATCTTAAAACTTATGTCTTCAAGGATATATGGTGAGAGTGGGGCATATCTAAAGTTAACATTCTTAAACTCCAAAACCCCTTTTAGAGATGGAGTATCTTTAGTATGAGGAAGAGCTGCTCGTTTAGCGTAGATTTCATCGTCAGGGTTTTTGAGCACATCATTAAGTCTTTGTAGATCAATTTTCATCTCCTGTATTAACTGTGAGTACCCCACAAATCGATTAATTGGAGATAAAAAATTCATTGCTAAAAGTTGCATAGGAAAAAGAACTGCAGTAGATATAGAGCCCTTAATGATAAAGAAACTCCCCAAACCAATAAGCACCGTAATAGCAAGGTACTGAAAAAAAATGGGTACAGCCAAAAGGTAAGAGTCTTGACACCCTAGAGCTTGGACAGAGTTAACCTTTTTGGTATAATGGCCTACCCAGTGGGTAAAAAAGCTAGACTCTATCCCTTTAGACTTGATCGTCTCAATAATTTTAAGTCCCCCTATTGACTCGCCTGAAAGCCTTCCCATATTCTGTTGCAGCCTAGCATATGTGTCTGAGCGCGTTTTAAAGACATACTTCATCATCCAAAAGCTAACCCCTGCTATAATCAAAACGATTGCTGCTAAATAGGAGTTATAAAAGAAGAGAATTGCGCCATAAAAAAGGACTAAAATAACATCAAGGACTGCAAGTATCAGATAATTGGATAAATACTCAGCGCTTGTTGTAGCAAGCGACATGCGCCACGCTATTTCTCCACTGTATCTTTGAGAATAGAATTGTGACGGGAGTCTAAACAGCTTCCATAGAAAATCATTAGATAATTTTATGGCTAATCTTGCCCCGAGCCGATTGACAACTAAGCGTTGAACAAGTGTCCCTAAAAAGGCAAAGATAGAGGTGAAAATTACGGCCAATACAAATCCTACCGTCATCGGATTGATGTTTTTTCCAAAGAACATTTGTAAAAAAAACATTAAAAATGCGGGCATTGCAAATCCTGGAAGAAGGAGGCAAAGACCTGTCATGAATAAATAGGATAGAGATTTTTTAGAGGTTTTACAGCGCTCATAAATCATCTTTATGACGGACTCATTAGATGGTTCTCCTCCTTCTTTGAAATCGGGTGTTTTTGAGAAAACCAAGGCAAGCCCACTATATGCTTCCTTAAACTCTTCAATAGTGACCTTACGAGGACCTGTGTTCGGATCATTTATGAAAACTTCTTTTTTACCTATACCCTCTACTACTACGAAGTGGTTGAAATTCCAAAAAATGATGTAGGGGCAAGGCTCTTTTTGCAGTTCATCAAAGTTTGATTTTTTACCCTCTCCTTTCAATCCATATTTTTCTGCAGTTTTAAGAATATTAAAGGCGTTACTCCCATCACGAGAAACACCGCAATCCACTCTAAGCTGTTCTAGGGGAACAAATTTTTTATAATAGCCAAGCACAATTGCTAGTGAAACAACTCCACACTCTATTGCATCCATTTGGATAATAGTAGGAGTTTTGACTCTCGTCTTTTTTTTAAACTTAATCATCGCCCCTCTTTAAGTGCCTTTGAAGGAAATAGATAACTAATAGGTCTCACATAAATCACTTCAATCTGTAAAGTGCCCACTTCTCCAGCCTGCATAGGCTCTGGAGGCCCTGTTCCTTTTGTCCAAGTAAGTCCAGTCGGATCATCTGGATTAAGGGTGGGATTAACTAGAAACATCTTTTGAGGGAGTTTTCCAATTAGGTCATTTCTGAGCACTAAAGAGGGAAGCATTTCTATATAATAGCTTTCCATATCAGGCATATAAGGCAAAACTTCAGCAACAGTACCCTCTACACTTCCATAGCTTGAGAGATTTATAGAAGAGAAATTTAATCTCGCTGGCATCCCCTTTTTTAAATTCTCACCTGGATAAAATGCCACAAACCCTAATATTTTCATTGTCTTGACATCTAGATCTTTCTGTATATAGACCAGCTCTTGTCCCGGTTCTACAAGGTCTCCTTTTTGCACATTGATAATATGTACTTCTCCTGTAGCAGGTGAGGTGACTTGATAGATATTCCCTAAGCTATTATCATTTATTTGCTGTAGCTCCATCAAGACTTCCCCTTCTTCAACTCTATCTTGAGCTAGCACTTTAATTTCCCTGACTTCAGATCGATATTTACTCTTAACATTAAACATTGTGCTGGGATCTATCATAATCCCTTTTCCTGAAACCGTTACTGGTATTTTTCCTAGAATGGACCATAATAAAAGCGCTAGAACAACCAAGATAAAAAAGGCTAAGCCTATCCAGTTTTTGAAGTTCAAAATCTCTAAAGGCGTGTCAATCCTTTCACTTTCAATTAAATGTTCGCTACCTTGGTCTTGAATATCATTCATAGCTGCAACCGGCTCTTGAGTAGTTGAATTCGAGAACCACTACATTTAGCGGCTTAATAGTACCGTATAAGCCAAAGTTTTTTTTTAATGCAAGAATTATGTTATTTTAACACCTGCTGCAGCTCCTCTAATAATAAAGCCCAGTTGAAACTGCAGAAGGTGGCTGTAAAGGGGGTAGATATGAAGACTTAAACCCTCAAATTGTGCAAACACGAGAAGGAGCGCAACTAGCTATTATGAATTAAGCCTAGCCTTTTTTGGGCAGCCACACTACTTTGAACACAATCGAAGAAATACAAAAGTAAACGATTTCTATGGAATATCGCCTCAATACAAAACGACCAAATTTAATCTGCTTAATCTTACTAATCAGCTTTCCTTCATTCGCTTCTGTATTAATTGCACCTGCACTACCTGCCATTAGCAACTATTTTGGGGTATCAGAGGGCTATTCTCAACAACTTATCACCGTTTTTCTCATAGGGTATACCTTCGGGCAGCTGATGTACTCGCCCTTTGCCAATAAATTCGGTAGAAAAATTGCTCTTTTTTGGGGCATTAGTATCTATTTAGTGGGTAGCCTTATTTGCCTTATAGGGGCTCACACTCACTTGTTAAATCTGATTCTCATCGGGCGGGGGCTCTCAGGCCTAGGCTCTGCTGCAGGAATGGTCCTTATCTACACGATCATTAGTGATTTTTATCACCCACACCAAGGAAGAAGTATTCTGGGTTATACGGTGATTGCCTACGCGTTTATGCCCTCTGTTGCGATTTTAGCTGGAGGTTTTTTGACGACTTATATTTCGTGGATCGCCTGTTTTTACTTCCTCTTGTTTTATGGAATTTTAATGTACATAGCTGCTTTTATACTCCCTGAAACAATGCAAACACAAGATCACAGCGCATTAAAAGTAAAGAGCATCTTTAGCAACTATTTTAGAGCTTTTAAATCTTGGAGGATTATTGTGTTTTCTATACTCCTTGGATTATGCGGAGCTTTTGTTTATGTTACCAGTACAGCCTCTCCCTTTATAGCCATTAAAACTCTAGGAATTAAAGCCAGCCTTTATGGAGTACTTTTTTTGATTCCTTATTCAGGTCAATTGGTGGGTGGCTTTTCTGCAGGGAAATTGAATTCTATTTTTTCTACCTATAAAATGATAAGATTGGCTTTTTTATTTTTGATTCTGGGCACTCTCTTTATCTTCATAAGCTTTATCTTGCATTGGATTAACTTGTTTACCCTGCTTGCCCCTCTATTTTTCATTTTTTTGAGTATTCCAATTCTCACAAGTAACGCCTCTATTATGGCGCTATCAGATTATGTTGATAAAGCCACCGCCGCTGCTATCATGAGCTTTACGATGATGGTATTTGTGACCATCAGCATCATTATTCTAACGCTATTGCCTACTGATAAAACGATTGTGATGCCTTCCTTTTTTCTAGGGTTACTTATCTTATCTCTTCTCGTGTTTTGGCACGTGCAGATACGGTTCGAAGATCAAGCGCCCCATAAATGAGACGATTGAACACTCAAAACTTTTATCTATGAAATTCACCTCAAGGAGATTTGTCTAGAGTATTCCTGGAAGTTTCAAATTCCTCTTTTTACAAGCCATATCTCTACTTCAATCATCCTTCCTGGTTCGTAGGCCTAAATATCCGTTCAATTTTTTTGCATGTGAGTAGGTTTATGCTTTTTGAGAGTTGATGGTTGATTAGCTAAATCTTAAGCACACCCTACCGTATCACATATGAAAGACCTGTTTCGTGTGTGGATATATGTATGACTTACAAACGCTGGTGTGTATATGCATGAGTTACGAACTCTTTTAGATTAGGAAAAACTTCACTACACTCGCCCCACTCACATATGAAATGACTTAGTGAATCAGTTTTGAGAGTTGATCTATTAGAAGAACCTTTACCACACGATACCCTCCTAAATTTATATGAATCAGCTTGGAGAGCTAATCGATTAGTAAAATCTTTATCTAGGCTTTGCATAGATCTATCTGAATGTCTCTTTTTTAGGATTGAAGGTAGAGAATTAGATAAAGTTGATCCTGATAGGCTGTTCAGCAGCCCTGAGTCAACAGTGTTAGAAGCTGAGGAAGGTTGCTGAGAACTAGCTGTTGATGAGACTGTAGAAGTATGATTTGTAGTTTCTAAAGGTGAAGAGAACCTTGCGCGATCCACATCCATTCCATAATTTTCATGAAGGCGAGGAATTATTGGAGCAGCAGTTAAAGCTAATCTTGATAGGCTGTCCAGCAGCCCTAAGTCAACAGTGTTAGAAGCTGAGGAAGCTTGCCAAGGATTTACTCTTCGTAAAGCTATAAAAGTTCTATTTGCAGTTTCTAAAGATGCAGACAACCCTCTACTCTCCCCTTCTTTTCTACAACGTTCATAGGAAGGAGGAGGTGATGAAGAACCGCTATATATCGAATTAGATGTCGTAATAATTGTTTCTCCATCTTTATTTTTTTTGAATTTAGTATACTTATACTTGTTGTTAATGTCTTTTTAAAAAGGAAATATTAAGCTGAGTTATTTGCTTTCTTCCTCTTAGAAACCTTTTCTCAATCTTTGTTTTTTTTCTTGCGGCGACATCTATGCTTGCTGAGATCCGATGAGTAAAGAAAACCTTTATCACACCCGTCCTCGTGACATCTTAAAGGCCAGTTCCCTGTGTGTTTAAATGAATGATTTCTGAGAGCTGATGGTTGAGAAAAACTTTCGCTGCAACCGTCGAATGGACATTTTAAAGGCCATTTCCCTGTGTGGGTATATCTATGCCTTTTGAGAGCCGATGAATCCATACAACCTTGACCACAATCCCCACATTTGAAAGGCTTTACTCCGCTGTGGGTAAGTAAATGCCTTTTAAAATCCCATATCTTCTTAAAAGTTTTACCACACTCCGTATCATCCTTCGTCCATTTACATCTATATGTATACTTATTTTTTACGATTGAAGCTGTACTATTGAAGCTGAAGGAGAACTTAAAGCTGTTTCTGCTAGCATGTTCATCCACCCTAAGCCTACAGCGTTAGAAGCTGAGGAAGCTTGCTGAGAACTCGCTCTTGGTGACGCTATAGAAGTTTGATCTGCTATTTGTGAACTTGGAGACAAGCTTCTATAATCCCCTTCCATTTCATTTCTCTCAAAGGTGAGAGGAACTGGCAGTGGAGGCAATGATGGACCGCCATATATAGGATTAGTTGTCATAATAATTGATTCTCCATTTATTTTTTTAATAAGCCCTAAGCATGCAAGGTTAGAGGCTATAAGAAGCCCCCTTATTAATGAGCCTCTAGAAATTAGATTAAAAAGCTCCTAATTTGGAGAATCAGGTCACTTTCCCCTTCCCCACACAGTCTAATTATAATTTAAAAAGGGGTAAATGTCAATGTTTTATTTTATAGGTGCTATTAAGCTGGCTTATTCATTTACTTCCTCCAAGAAACCTTCTTCCCTATAACCAGATACTATTTAGGGGTCTCAGATCTTGATCACACTTCGTGTTTTTGAGAACAAATAAACATAAGCATCAACTGTTAAGAAGTTTAAGTAACTATTATAAAGAAATAGGGTTTAGAGTAATGGAGATAAAACTATTGAGTCAGAATTCCCTAAATAGGGTAATCTAAAACCTATCTACTCATCCTTAGGCGTACCTTGCTGTAAAGTAAAAGAAATTTCTTTAATCCAGTTCAAAACATCGAGATGCCCCCCCTCGCAGCAAAGTGGGCAATATTTAGCCCATCAGTATAACGGTTATTCAAAAGTTGGGGTTGATTAGCTAGAATCCAGTCTAAAACTTTGCTCTGACCTGTTTTATTAATCGTACATATGAGGTTTGAGAAAGTCTTTTCATCAAGGCTGATAGTGCTCGATTTGTTATAAGAGTTTAAAAGGTCTATAAAAATACTTTGCGCAGATAAAACATCTAGTCTTGGTGGAGATATTTCTTGAGGAGAGCGCTCGGCCCACGAAGACGTCAATCTTCGGCGTTGTTGATTTAATCAGCCCAAAGACAATCAGACAAATAAATATTTAAGAAAATGAGCGTATAAATGAAAATGGACTCCTAAATTCGCTAAAACATGGGAGTCCAAAGATGAGCTACGTTAAACGTAACTGGCGCGAGTATAACCAAAAATTAGTAAATAGAGGAAATGTTTTTCTCTGGATTGACGAAGATACTTTTAATCAATGGACTGTGAAGAAAAAAAAGCGGGGACGTTGTATAGACTCAGGACATCGCTGACACTTTTTACTTTATTCTTTTTGCTATTTTCTTTAATACTATATCAATTTCTTTAATTTTTTGATGATGTAAATATATTTCCAATATTGCAATCCTTTCTGATTCCAATATTTTTATATTGAGCCCACCTAAGCTCTCACCAATGTAGTACTTATCCTCTTTTATGCGCAAATAACCTGTTTTAGACACTTTATTCACGAACGAACCAACCTCATACTCTGGCAATAGTCTGTGTTCTTTATAAGATTTGTTACTTACCTTATATCTCCGTGATGGTGGATACATTCCACATGCTTCATGAGGCCTTTCATAATTATAACAGTGCCTCCATTCATCAAAAGCCTCTTGTGCTTCTTCAAAGCTATTAAATTCTCTTCTACTTAGTAAATCTTCCTTTAGAGTCCTGTGAAATCTTTCATCTTTTCCCTGCGTTTGAGGATGTAATGGCCTGGAGTGCGACACATAAATCCCTTGTAAAATTAACCATACTTCTAATTTTGTTATTCCTTGAGTACTGGTGCTA
>FUWD012821420.1_pt1 | contig 29431 bp, 42 predicted proteins | sample 1063281 | NCBI WGS metagenome assembly FUWD01 (sample SAMEA79048168, study PRJEB19326) | metagenome | biome: marine | reverse complement strand
GGGTCTTTTTCTTTAATAATAGGACTCCACAGTGTTTCAAGAATTGTCGGGTTGCACTGAGCGGCTAATTTGACATAATGAGAAAGTTCATAGCTAGTCTGGTCCTCTTTACCTTCAATCCAATGATTTGCCGCTTGTTTTCTGAATGGAGAAACAATATCCATAAGAGGAACGACAAAGATTCCTCTCCAATCGTAATCAGAAGCATCATTATTAAGACCATGAAGGCGAGAGCCTACGAGTACTTTAAGAATTGTTTCCATAACTTTCTTTTATTTTTTCGCAATTAAATGTGTTTGTTGTTGAAAGAGTTGGTAATTCGTTATATCCAAACCAAACACTACATCCTTTTCTGTAACCAGATAAGTTATCTCCAACAAAATCCATATCATTGTACATATCCACCGTAAAAACATCCGTCTTTGAACATTTTCCAATCCACACATCCTCCAAAAGTTCAGAATCAGGTATAATAATTTTTAAAATTCTATACCTATCGTCATCTATATCTGGAACCCAGTAAGAACAATTTTCACAAGAACCTTCTACAAGAGTTAGTGGAGTCTCTTTCCTATAATCTTCGTAAGTTTTCATATTAATTTTTTTTTATTTCAATATTTAATTTCGAGTTAAACGTTTTTTCCTCAAACGGATATCCTAGGGGATTGCATATCACCTCAGTCTTCCCGATAAAATACCTAATAGCGGTATGAATATGCCCACACACCCAGTAGTCAATATCACTCTCTTTAATCTCTTCTTCTAAATTAGAACAAAACGCTCCATTCAAATGATGATTCTCATACTCTGGTATTATACATTGATAGGAAGGATGATGGTGAGACACCACAACAACCTTCCACCCCATCCCCTTATACCTTTTAGCTTCTTCAAAGAGATATCGCTTATGACTAGCAAAGATATATAACACATCTTCTGGTTTAAACCTAGAATATTTTTCACCAATTTTGATATAGTTATAGTCATTCATCCCAAGCTTACAATCATGCATAACTAACGGGTCGGCATTATCAAAGTCAGACCATAACGTTTTTCCAAGAACTACAATCTTTTCATCAGGGAATTCCAACCGCTCGGTGTGGAGATTTTTAATATCCTTCTCAACACTCTGTCCAAACTTATCAACACCATAACCAAGTTTTCCTGTTCCAATATTATCAATCACGTATTGTACGGAGTGCTTAGTTATGTTTCCATGATACCATTCATGATTCCCTTCAACCCAAAACACGTATTTAAACTGTTCACATGCTCTGATAATAAAAGGCATAAACGTCCTAGGACTATATAAACAACCAACATCACCAGCCAACAACAAAGTACTATCACAATCGTCTTCCTGCTTCGGGATATAAAATTCATCACCGAATTCGCAATGAATATCTGACATTATTCTAAATTTCATGCAATTAGTACCGGTTGAAAGTTATTAGTATCAACACCAGCATGAATAGCATTTTTATCATACTTCAAATCTTTATGAGTGTGACCATAATAATGAACGGAACCTCTATAATAACCATTCCACTCCAAAATAGGATAATGACAAAATACCATAATCTTTCCATTTATCGTTAATTGATAAATTTGATTTTCTAAAACTTCATATTTATGGCAAGTACCAATTGAATGCTTTCCTGGTTTTGGAACATTTCGATCATGATTACCTTTCAGAAAAATATGAAATCCATTCAATTTGCTTACATATTCATAGAAACTTCCAGACCACAGAAAATCACCAAGATGGATAGTCAAATCAGAATCACCAACCACCTTATTATGATTATCAACAATTGCTTTATTCATTTCACCAACAGAAGCAAAAGGACGGTTAGATAAACGAATTATATTATTATGACCATAATGTTCATCAGAGGTTACAAAAGTACTCATTTATTTCCTTTTAAATTTTTTTAATTGTTTCAAGATCATCAGCCTCTGTTTTATCTGAACGTATTTCAACAAATCTTGGCAGGAAGAGACTGTATGTATCTTTAGACTCACTTTCAATCACCTCATTATACTTTACAGTAATAATAGAATTATCATAACGAGCACAATCAAAATTATCAATAAGTTTGAGACCTTTTGAAGAATCCCCATCGGCACATCGCTGTAATCCCCTGTCGCTATCAGATAGCCCTGTACCAACGCGTACAAGAAGCCTACCGTCAGAAGACTCACAAATAAGACTCCCAATACCATGTTCAAATTTACCAGTTCCATGTTCATATCCTATTACTTTAAGTTCGCATTCTTTTTCTGATTTCATTTTTATTTGATTGGTTGAAGTGTGATTCTTCCAATAACCACTCTTATTCTTCAATACAGCCCCTTCATAACCATTTAAAATTTGTTCCTCGTAAAATTCCTTTGCTTCTTCAATAGAATTAACTTCTTTTGTTTCAATAAGTTTAATTGTTTTAAACTCATCAAACATAGTTTTACTATATGTAATAAGTTTTTCCATACCATGAAATCTTATTGAGTATTCTGTATTAAATTCACCTTTAATCCAATCTTCGTAAGGAACAGAATCCCACAAAACCAATTTCAAATTATAATCGGTTTCTTCATATTCCTTCAACTTTTGTTTTATTTCTGTTTTTATTTTACTTCCTTTTAATGGTGTTACATCACTTCCAATTTTCTGTTCAAGTGTCTCTATCGTTTGATTTTTTTTAATAAGTGAATTAATTAATCCATTTCCAACCTTTCTTGACAATTCTCTTTCGTCAGGTCCATAAACAAGCAATTCACCATGCAAAACATAATCACCAAGTTTAATCAATTTAAGGGCATTCTTTATACGATTCAAATCAAATTCAGTACCATTTCTTGTAAAGAATTTTATATCTCCGCCTTTAACTACAACATTAACAAACAATCCATCCGCTTTCTGCTGAACAAGAGCGGGATATTCTATTCTATCAATTTTATCTATCAGTGAGCATCTCATATAAGGAATGTTTGGAATCAAATCCTTCCACACTTTATTAATAGATTTAGCTCCTAGTCCACAATCCAAATCTCTATTAATAATAAGATTTAGAACCTGTCTATCTCTATAATGTAGTTCTCTTGCTATATCATTATTCAGAAAAGCAATAGCATCATTTCCAGTAACTCCTCTATTAATCAGATAATTAAGCATTATCAATGCCATATCAAGGCTCATTTCTTCGCCTTCTGCTACATCTTCATACTGTCTATATTCTACTACTTGATGTTTTGTATAATAATTAATCAAGGGATTATAAGTAAAATAACAAACCTTTTTGAGAAGTTCGTTATCTTTATTCTCCTTCAGAATTTCAAGTTTTTCGTTTGTAGAAGCAGTGCTCCTAATCTCTTCAATAATGTTTAAAATCATATTTTAAATTAATTTTATATTAACGGGAGTCCAGTTATTAGTATCTACACCAACATGATAAGCATTATTATGATGATGTGCAACTTTATGTGTGTGTCCATAGAAATGAATGTTATTATGAAAACTACCATTCCATTCTACTAGAGGATAATGACAAGATACATATTTCTTTCCAAGATATATAAATTCAAATATCTGATTTTCAAGAATTTCGTACTTATAATTCCTTTTAGAGCTAGGATACGAATGATCGTGGTTTCCTTTAACAAAAATGTGGTATCCGTTCAGCTGATACACAATATCATCAAATTTCAAACCTTTCCAAATAAAATCACCAAGATGAATCGTAATATCTTCTTCGGTGACAACATTGTTATGATTCGTCACCAACGCTTCATTCATTTCTTGGATGTTCGAATAAGGTCTGGAACACAAACCAATTATATTATAATGGTTATAATGCTCGTCCGATGTAATGAATAGATTTCCACTTGTTATATCAATATTTCTCATATTTTAATCCCAAAGATTTCTGTAATATTTTCCAAACAAATCTAGACCTTCTTGAATTTTTTTATCGTGATGCTTTAGAGCATCGAAATCAATTGTAGGTTTTGTTTTCCAATTAAGCTGACCATCTTTAAAGATTGGATCAGCAATTTCACCCTCGACGGAATAAAATTGTTGTTCATAGTCAGATGTTATTTGCTCAAACGACCATATCATTTTATCAAGAGTTTCGTGCCACTTCTTTAACGCTATTTCATATTCTTCGTCAGTTTCAGTTGGATATGGTAATCCAGCGGTGTCGTGTATATTTGAAGGTATAGCAAAAGTAATCTTTCGATATTCTTTCAATGCTGGCAATATAACTTGTGCAAGTGTATTATCCAAATTCCAAACATCATAATCATCTATTTTTGTATAAACGACTCTTTTTTTCTTGTCGTATATCCAATTAAGAAACGGTTTAACCCACGTATTATTAAGCCAGTTACCCACCTCGTAACATTTTTTTTCAGACAGTCCAAAGAATTTAAGTTTGTCTGAAATTGTGTAAGAGTTAATATAACTTACGTATTTTCCTATATAAATTTTCATTTATTGATGTTTTTATTTATTGATAATATACAAACTTATCCACAACAAAACAAATCATTTTTATAAATATAAAGAAAATATTAAAATTATGCTTGATTTTTTACATAAAGTATTTGGTGTAACTATAAAACCTAAAGAAGTAGTGGTTCCACCGTCAAAACCTCTCGTTCCTATAACACCAGTGCCTTCTATCCCCCCAGTGATGCAAAAACCAATAGAGGAACCAGAGCCGATAAAGGAAGAAGTTATTATAGAAAAACCAAAGAACGAATTAGATTTCTTAACAGAAGAAAAATTAAAACAGATAATTCATAACAATCCTAATTATCAGGAATGGTATAATTTACTTATAAAGTTCTTGCCAAAATATCAAGTAAACACCCCAAAACGTGTTGCCGCATTTTTAGCAAATGTAGCGCATGAAACTGGTGATTTTAAAATTCTTCAAGAAAATCTTAATTATAGCCGTCAAAGACTTCTCACAGTTTTCCCAAAATATTTCAATACGTCCAATGTTGACAAATATGCTAGAAAAAGCATTGCTATAGCATCCAGAGTTTATGCAAACAGAATGGGTAACGGACCAGAAGAAACAAAGGATGGTTGGACATATAGAGGAAAAGGATTAATTCAAATCACTGGAAAGAAAAACACATTAGATGTGAGCAAACACGTAAATAAATCTCTTGAAGAGACCTGTAAATATTTGCTCACAAAAGAAGGAGCATTAGTAGGAAGTCTTTATTTTTGGCAAAAAAACAAAATAAACGCTATAGCGGATACAGGGGATATATCAAGAGTAAGAAAGGCTGTTAATGGCGGTTCTATTGGTCTAGCAGACACATCTTCCCGTTATAGATACATTATTAAACTTTTGAGTTAAACTTAATCCTTTCATCCTTTAAAAAATCGGTGGGGTTCGTTGCTACATCATCAGCAGTAGAATGAATCCCACCTTCTGGATAATGGTCGCAATAAGATATTTTAGGACATACGAATTTATCTTTCAACAAATGACCAAAATGCCAATCCCACCCATTCGTTTTTGTGTTTCTTAGTTCACAAGGATTTAAATGCTTAACATCGTTCTTACTAAAAAATATAGAAGCTCCAGGAAATGTTTTCAAAAATAAAACCTCAGAATTTTCACCAGTTTTAGAACGATGGTGATATTTTGTATTATATAACGTTACAGGTGTAGAATATGTGTGATATAACCTTAAAGCTTCATCTAAAAAAGATGGATCATGTAATATGTCATTATCACAGCTATAAAAATAATTATATACAGAAGACTCACAAAATGATGCAATATTGTCAAGCATTATTTTATCAATACCAATATGATCAGATTGTGTAATAGAAGTAGGAGAAAAGGTATTCAACCAAGTTATATCATATTCTGAAGATCCGTCATCGTGGATATTAACATCGGCACGTTTTTTATCAACGTGCCGATCAATGATCTGAAGACATCTCTCGGTAATACTTTTTCTGTTATATGTTGTAACAAAAATGTTTACCATTTAATTTAAATTTTCTTTAAAAATTCATGAAGTAGGTCAATTCTATCGCTATTAACAAACTCGGAATCCCCCTCCTTTTTAATTTTCTTAACCTGACCCGCAACTCCAACTCTAACACCATTCTGAAGAAGTACAACTTCATCCATCACGATGTTCTTTTTAAGAGCAGGTGATTTCTTTCCAACGTTCAAAACTTCTTCTACTGCATTAGCAACTTCTTCAACAAGTTCAAGTTTTACACCAGTTATATAAAAATGTAAGTCACCATCGTTACTGACAGTCATGTAAGTAGGAGTGAGAATATTTTTAGTCTTTGTCCACATTTTTTTTTGTTTTTTGTTTTAAATATCAAATGCTGTTGATTCTTCCGCTTTCCATTTTATTGCATCAAGCAACCTTCCAAGCGGAGTTAAAAAGGTTGATTCGTATTGCTTATTATAATCAATATATTTCTCTATTCCAAAAACTTTATCAAAAGAATTTTTTACTGCAAACCGGTCATTCATCATAGGATTTGGAATTTTTAAAGATATTACTTTGATTTTATCACCGTCACGTATCAATTCGTATTCCTTTTCAAGATTATTCTTTCTAACGAAGTCGTTATGAATCAGTGCCGCCTTTATATGAGAAGATGTTCCTTTGTTGTATATGATAACATCATTTTTATATTTTTCCAAACCGTTGACACCTGTTGGCTGAGAAATCTCTTCTAAAGGCATTTTGACGAAGGCCGCTTTATATTCTTGAATAAATTTTTGAATATCTTTTTCTTCTTTAGTAAGAATTATTCTGGTAGCTTCTTTAAGTTTGTTTCTTACATTCTCAGGAGTATCAGAACGAACAACCTCCAAACCTTTTATAACCATTTCAGGCTCTTTATATCTATATCCTTCAGAATCGTGTACAATCATCCCATACCGCTTCTTTCCAGTAATGATCATTTTCCTGATTATCTTTTCTCTCTTGAAATTAATACGATTCTTATAGAAATTACAAAAATTCGCAAATTCTGTCATAGAATTTATAATCTCAGGGTCTAAACTATCACGATAAAATTCATCGAGATAATCAACAAAATCTTCTTCTTTATGATTCTTCCTAATAACATCACACATTTCAATACCACAAGAGTCAGTATCAGAAAATACAACAAAATCTTTACTTGTACCCAAATAGTTATTCAGATAATCATTAATACTTTTATCAGAAAGCTGAATAATTGTCTGCCCCGTAATAGTTATTGCTTCAGCAATATCCAAATCATAATATCTAAAACTAGGTGAAGACATAACACCATACGCACAGTTAATCAAAATCTTAAAGGAATACTGAAATACATCATATTTTTTAATAAGATTACCGTCAGCATTGTCCTTCTTCATCTCTTCTTTCATCTTATTTTTAAAATCCTTCCTACTTTGAAAAATCTTATCAACAAGATGGCTAACAACACCTTCTCTAGAATTATCAAACAAGCACCCATTGGATGCAATGCCACAATTTTTATCTTTCAACCAAGAAGTGTCATACGTCATATGCAACATCTTATTCTCATCCACATCTATCTTTCTAATCAATGTTTCAGGACTAATATTCAAACTTACCATGATAGAAGGATATAGTGATTCCGCATCTGTCGTTACAACATACTCACTAAAACCTATCTTCGAATCCTTTACCCTACCTCCGCGATTCTGTTTAGTTTTTTCGTTGAACACCCGCAATGGTATCACGGTTTTTCTCTGATGCATAAGGAAGTTATAAATCAACAAATCCCAAGTTTTCACAGGACTGAAACAATCTTCATATTTTATCTTTGCTAGATAAGCAATTGTAACCCCCAGTTCAATATACTTCAATTTGTCCACAAGCTTATCGACGAGTATAACATCCTTTTGGTTATACTTTATAAACTTATCCCAATCAGCTTTCCACAATTTATGTAACGAACCATATTCAGAATAATCAAGTTTCTTTTCACCAAGTTCGCGTGATGCAATATTATTAAGAGCTAACGAACCATTATAAGTATCAAACTTAGCATAAAGACGCATCATATCCAAATCAGAAAGACCAGAAATATCATAAACATCATATTCATCATATAAACCAGTTTTCTGATTCTTCGTTTTTTTGCTAATTCTTTTTGGCTGTATATTAAACGGTGATAGCAATTTTAACCAATTTTCATCATAACAATTCTCTATTCTTGAGCAAAGATATGGCATATCAAACTTCATGGTATTCCATCCTGTGATTATATCAACATTACTTTCACGCACGTATTCACAGAATTTTTTAAGCATCTCTTGTTCACAATCACAACGCTCATAATCCTCTATAGCAGAGTCGTTAACAAATTTTGTTCCAAATGTTTTATAAGTTCTAGCCCCACCCCTTAAAACAGAACACGAAATAGAAAGAATTTCTTCCTGCGGATCTAGATAATTAGGAAATCCATACTCTGACGTTGTTTCAATATCATAATTAAGAATTCCAATATAATCCGTATTGTATTCCATGAGTTCATCAGGAAATTTTTCAGACAGGAATGTATATATAAGTTCATTCTTATACAAATGATCATTATTTATTCCCAAACCAAAACATTTACCAACATTCTTTTTAAGGTGGGCATTGATCGAATCATAATCTTTAAAAGTCATTTTTCGAAGTGTTGCAAGTCCATCAAACGACTTATAATCACCAGCTCCTTTCATAAAAAGGAAAGGTTCAAACTTAACCTTTCCTACAAAAGGTTTCCCGTCCAGATAATATCCTTTGATAAAAATATCATCATCAACATAGGAAACATTAGTATAAAACCATTTGTTCATATAATTATTCTTCCTTTTTTAATTCTTCTTCAATAACAACCGCATCCTCTTCCCCACCGAACTCAGAAATATCTTTCGTCTTTATTGGAACATAGGATATGAAAAAATCTTGTTTTTCTCTATCAAAAATAACCGAAAAATTCTGACTTGCAAACCCTGTATCAACAAAATTTTCCTTAAAATTTTTCTTCAATAACCATTTCCAATATATTCGTTTAAATATATTCATTTTCCAAAAATTGAAATTAACAAAACAAAAAGCATAGCATAAAATATAATGGAAAGACAGCCTTTAGAAAACCAAAGAACTGTCTTTCCAAATAATGCTACAAATAAAATGAGCAATATAATTTTAATCATATTAAATAACAGTTGTATACTTTACACGAGATTCTAAAATATTTCCACGATTCTTGAATACTTTGCCACAATCCTGACACCTCAAGGTGGTAAATGCACTCATGTTAGTATACGACTTTTTATCCAATAAAACAAAACTTTCTGAACCACAACAAGGACAAACATCAAAATTGCGATCGTAAACATTGAGATTAGGGTGTTGTGTATCCCACGCACGTAGTTTCATATAAAGTTGTTCAAGAATAATAGTATCGTTGATATTATACATCAACATTTTCTCCATACATTCTTGGTCTCCGTGTAAATATCCTTTCCACATATTAAAACCTTCATGCTCTGATTTAGCAGGAAGACCCATATACCTACAAAGAGAATCTAATTTATTTGATGGAAATTTGAAGGCACGCCTTGCAAGCAACAACGTGTCTATTACTTTATAAGGAGCCGGAGGGTTAAAACCGTGATAAACTAAACGTGTATTTATCACCTTTACATCAAAAGCTTTTCCGTTATGCGCTACAACTATATCAGTTCTATTGAGAAGATCATATAATTCTTTAACAATACGATAATCATCTTCTTCTTTCACTTCTTCATAATTTAATGCACCATATACAACATTTTCATTTCCAAGATATTTTGCGGAATATGTTAAGATGAAACTTTCCGAAATAACTTGATCCTGAGAAATATTAATCTCGTATCGTTTTCCAAAATAAAAACCAGCCGAAGGGGCAGTTTCTATATCAAGAAAAAGTATCTTCACATTATGTGATGGTTTGTATAACTCTTCCTTTTCGTCAACCCTATCTTGGTTTGTGTAATTCTTCCTTCTCGACCATCCTTCCCCGACAAGAAAATCGTGAATAGTGGTTTTTCTTGTCAACCTATCTCCGAATATTTCTTTAGCAATTTGACGGGTACTTAATCCCTTCTCATCGAGTAAAAGAATTTGATCTTGCTCTTCTTTAGTTAATTTAGGCATATTTTTTTATTTAGTTATTAAGTCGTCAAAAACAATTGGAATTTGTTTTTTAAATTCTTCCAATAGTGGGATAGTCAATCTCCGAATTTCTGGGTGTGCGGCAGGTGATGTTCTCAATTCAAAAAAATTATACCACGAACGAAGATTTGTTTTCATAACAAGTTCGGTTTTAAGACAAAGAGGAAGCACACCTCTTGCATCTTGTGGTGTTAAACCACTCTCTATAAAGCTGATATAATTCTTCTCGGACTGGGCGCAGATATCATTGAAGTGTGCCTTATTAACAATATCTCCATTCTTAATACTCAATGGCTCAACAAACTCAATCTCTCGTTTCTTATATGACACATATCTCGTCGATTCCTGTGCATATGAAGCAATCCTATGACGAACAATCTCATTAGCAATTCCCCTATCTGTAATAAATTTTACAGTAACATCTACAAATTCAAGCATAGCAAAATGACCACGATTCACAAGAGTGCCAACAAGTTTTTCAGCAGAACCATCATTTATTTTATCTTCTGATTTATAACAAGTTCTGGCAGCTAGTTCAATTGTTTTCAAATCCCCAGATATTTGCAGAATTTCTGCGGAAGGTTCGATTAGTTTCATATTATTTTATAATGTTTAAGGTCTTCAAATATTTGTAAAGGGGTGTCGTCTCCAGCATAATATATTTTATATCGATAATGATATTCACGAAGATAATGTAGTATATCACGATCCAATTCTTTTGCCTCGGTTTCGGTTTGCATACGCCCTATATCAACATAATCATGATTTCTTTTTATGACAATGTTTGTATTTTGATATGTATCAAACATATCAACACAAAAGGTATGAAAACTGTGTGGATAATCTTTCACATATATTAGAGAAAGTATGAGTGGGGAATCAGTTATAACATAATCAACTTTATCTTTAAGTTTAGATAAACGATATTCCTGATTTGCAAAAACGTAATTCTGTTCTGAAAGAGCTTTATGATTCTCTTCATACACCAAATCCTTTGCAAATTCGGTAACAAGTTCTACGTTATATTTTTCCTTTTTCATCGTATAAAAAAGTCCTGCGGCGGCTGTTGATTTTCCTGACCCAGGACCACCAAAAAAATTTATAACTTTCATATATTTTTCAAAAGGTTTAAAACAAGTCTACCATCCGCTGTGAGATACGTCCCACCACGTTGGTTGCCACCTATTTCCGTGTAAACAATGTTCAAATCGGAATAACATTCTTTCAATTTGTTTAACCGCTTCCAAGCAGTTTTATAAGTTATTCCTAATTCTTTAGATGCTTTATTAATCGAACCCACACTATCAATAGCTTCAAGAAGCTCCACCCATTCTACTTTTCGTTCATTCTTCATAATCAGGTGCAACAAAAAATTTAGAATTCTTGAGATCAAATCGGTATTTTTTTGAAAGAATATAATTATTCTTCTCTTTGTGTGGAATAATGGTAATCTTTTCTGTCATGATTTCTCCTAGAACCGATGGATTGAGAATTTTAATAAACCCCCATTTTTCTAGAAGAGAAGCGATTTTATCTCTCCTTTGTTTATCAGTCTCAGAAAAGGACGAAGGTTGACCATTCAAAGCATACATCTCTTTAAAATGTACCAAATAAAACTTTCCAGCCTTCGCAAAAAGATGACACGATTGAAACAATTCATTACGAACCCTTGATAACACACCCATTCTTTTTAATGTTTCGCGAACCTTTGGTTGGTTATCATCGGCGACACTCACTTCTATAAAAGTACTTAAAATCTCTTCTTCAGTTTTCATATTCAATATGTTATTATTTTATAATCCCACCTCTATTTCCATATAGAGATGTACGCATTTCCTCTATATTTATATCGGTTAAGAGTGGCAATATTTCTTTAGCTTTTTCTTTACTCACCTCTGTATACTCCATAATGAGTTTAAGCGTCTCTTCGTTTTCTACATTTTTCTTGTTTCTTTTCGTTTTTCTAAATTTTTTACGAATAAGTGAATGTAAGAAAAGATAATGCTCCCATTTTCCCATAGGAACTTTAAAGGTGTTTGCTTCGTTTGCTATAAAAACAGTATCCTCAAACTGAGAAAAGAAATCCGCTACTAAATACGGGTTATAATATTTTTCTACATCTTCTTTACTAAGAAGTTCTGGATTAGAAGAAATGTTATTGATTATATCAAATATATTCATACAAATGAAAGTTCTGACATCAAGTCTGTTAAAAATGCTATAAGGTTTGCTTGCTTGTTTGTAGCTAAAGAATTCCTATAATCATAATCACTTATAAGTTTAAACAACGACGGCAAACTCTTTTTTTCTATTTTGCCATAATTCTTCATCATTGCAGTTGTGACCTTATGAAATTCTAATTCATTGGTCTGAACAAAATCAAGCATTTTTGAAAATTGTTTATCCTTTAAATATGCAATCAAAATATCAAAATCATATTCTTTTCTAGATAGCACTCCCACGTTGAGTTCTCCATCAAGAGAATTTGCTTGTAGCATATTTAAACATTTCCGCATATCTGGGAAGAAATCTGCAATATAATTAGAAACAACCTTCCTATCATATGTTATCCCTTCCACATCAAGAATAACAAACACTGCGGAAATAAAATCCACAAAAAGCTGACGTTTCTCATCCAATGTCTGAACATCGAACGAAACATCATTGAATCTTGATCTAAGAGATTCTGCTAACCTATTTGGATGGTTTGTGGTAAGAATAAACGAACAATTGTCACTATATCCTTCAATGAAGGAATTAAAAGCAGGTGCAAATGTATCTGACATCTTTTCCGCTTCATCAATTATGATAACTTTCCGTTTATCACTTTCAAGTGAAAGTGAGGATGCAAACTGAGGGAAGGTATAACGTGCAGTATCAATACCACAATCTGTGCCATTAATAAACATATAATCAGCATCAAGTTGCTCACAAATCGCCTTAGCTGACGAAGTTTTTCCACAGCCAGCTGAACCATAAAACAAAAGATTTGTTAAATCACCTTTCTTAACAATCCCATTCAAAACCTTTTTCACAGCCTTTGGAAGAATTATATCGTCAATTGTTTTAGGACGATATTTCTCTATCCACACATACTGTTTTTTATCAAAAGATACTTTCATAAATAAAATCAAATTTAAAAATTAAAAAACCAATTCCTCTACTATTATTTTTCCCGCCATCTTCGGAGTAATAATTCTACCAATTTCGTCAACCAACCCCTCAGCAATAACAAAATGATTTCCTGATTCTGCAAGTCCTTCATATAAGATGGTTGAACCATTTTCTAACGCGGAACAACCATCTATAACTTCGTACCATTTATTAAATTCACAATCTGTTAATACCATAATTATCTCTTTGGTGCTATATAGTAAACAATCTTTGTATCACCTAGACCTTCAAAGAGAAGTACGTTTCTACCATTATATTCACACACACGAACATCATATTCCTCATTTGAAAGTGCGCTGATACTTTTCATTGAAAACTTTGCATTAAACATAATGTCACTCTCTTCGTTATCAGTCTCGATTGTAACCGAATATTCGTTGATGGGTTCGTCTACACCTTCGTCAACAGTAGTCAGCACAATTTCAATCGCTTTGCCGTTTTCAGTCCTAACAAAGAAATCATCGTGCTTCATAACATTCGCAACTTTCTTAATCTTTGCTAATGTTTTTCCATCAATAATGAATCTTGCTCTTTCTTCTCCTACATCGAGAGATGTACTATTAGGCTGTAGAACACAATTCTCTTCACAGAAAGCATAACGAATAGTATTATTATTCTCAGAAATAGTTACATATCGTTCAGTGAATTCAAAATCAGGGTCATTATCAAATGTGCTTACAACCTGAAGAAACTGCTTCAAATCAAAGATGCCAAAATCAACAGGGAATGTTTCTTCAACTTCAACTCTCACTAGAACCGATTTAATTGGAACTACACGAGTATTCTCTTTACCAACGTTTGTAGTGGCAATAACGTTTCCCTTCCTTATGTATATAGAAGGATTAAAATTGGAAAAAGATGAAAGAAGATTTAAAGTATTTTTAGAAATTTTCATAGATATATATATTTTATTTATTAATAACCGAGATCAACTGTTCTCCTAACTTCATCAATAGAATTTTTCAATTCCATCATATCCAAACGAATCATAGTTAATTCGTGAAGAACATCTTCATATTCTTTATAAGATACAGTTTTCGTATCACATTTGCAATTTTCTCCACAACAATTTTCAGAATCACACATTTTTTTCCTCCGTTTTATATTTTTTTAACTAATGGACCAGAAAAGCTCATACTATATTCGTCATTAATCTTATGGTGGAGTACACCCAAATCCTGAATACTTCCTTTAAAGTACCACGTACCAACATGAATCAATTTGATCCAAGGAAAAACAAATATATTCAATCCTTGTCTCTTCGCCAAACGTAGAAACCCATAATCTTCACTAAGAAGTCTATTGGTTTCTTCATCAATTGCAACCTCAAAGAGATTATAAATTGGTCTAGAACCGTCAAAACCTGCTGTTCTGATGTGATCTGGTTTGTATTTCAACTGGGGATTTTTCTTTCTTATCTTCTCTACGGTTGAACGGTGCATCATCATAAATCCTGTACCTATTTCAGAAACTTGGATAGGTTTGCTAATATCAATAGAATTACCACCAACAGGATTAACTACTAAATCAGAAGCGTATTTGAAAATATCTTCTGGATTTTCATCACATAGTCCAGCTTTAACTGCTTGAACCATTTTATCTGCCGCTAGTGTTTTCTTTGGATATAAACCACCAACAATATCCATCGACCTATTATTGATTGGATCCTTTTCATCACAATACGCAAGAAGAACAAAAACATCATATGGATTAAAAACAACATCAGCATCAATCCACATAATATGTGTCATATCTGTATCAAGAAATGTCTGGAGAAGATAATTTCTAGCACGATTGATAAGAGACTCGTTGTAAATGTTTGAAGCCTGAATTTTTACACCTAGTTGCTGTGCAACAACAAGAAGCTCATTCATACTTTTTGCAAAAAGACCCTGACACACACCTCCAAACATTGGAGTGGCTATGAACAGACTTTTTCCTGCTAATTTTTCCTTTAACGAAGAAATAAGGTTTGCTTGCGCTTGCGCTTCTGAAATGGTAGACTTTTCCGGTTCTTTTATATCGAACTTGGGCTTTTCACTCATATAATTAAAATTTTAAAATTATCCTGCTACTTCATCTTCTTCTACTTCATATTCTACAACAGGAGGCATCTGTGCTTCAGCTTGCTGTTTGATTGTTGTAAGAAGATTCCACGCACCAGTCTTAGTTGGAAGTTCTCCTAATGCCTGCAAAAGAAAGTTAATAGAATTAACATCAAGTGAAATATTAAGTGTTTGGTTTTCCATATTTATTTATTTTTATTGTTAGTATATATCGTCACGAAGGTTTACTCTTTTTTCTTCGTGTTTTGGTTTGCTTTAATATAGCATTTTCTTTTTTCAATTCCAAATTTTCATCACGTAATTCTCGAAGTTTATCTAGAATACCGTCGAATGATTCCCACCATTCTAATACCTTTTCGTTTTCAGTCGCTGAATCCATATCTTTCATATTTTTCATTTTCTTCTATTAAATCGTCTATTTTTTCTATAGACTCTGTTACAGTATAAAACGTACCTGAGTGCATTTTAATTATTCTATATGATTCTATAGAGCTTTCTTCCTCACCAACATCATCGATAAAATTTTCATATATTTCTTTATAGTCTTCAATCAACTTTAATGCTTGTGCAGATTTAGATTTTGACAAAAATTTATGAACCTCTTTACCCCATTTAATGAGATCGTCCTGTAATGCTTCATAAAGTTTTTCAAATTCTGATTGATCTTTTGAACTATCGTATTCAAAATAAGCTTCAATATTTTCAGGATATAATCTTACTCTTGATATTCCACCATCAGCGGAATGTAAATTTATCGGTTTGCCCATTATATTTTTTTATAAGAAGTTGTTACTCCACAATCCTTATCATACGCATTATAAAATTGTGTACCCCAATCATGCCAAACAGTGTGATGATTTTTAGAATTCATTGGTGTGAAATATTTCAAACTTTCATAAGAATATTCACACAGAATAACTTTCTTTGCTATATGTGGATAACAGTTAGCAATCCAATATGTGCCTGTGTTAACACCAATATATGCGGACGCGGATGCTATCTCCTTAGCAGATTCCCATATATCAAGGCCACGCATATCGGTTATATTATTTCCAAATGCCTGTTTATCACTAACAGATCCAATTTGAATGATATCATAATCCTTATAATTATCACTAATCTGTTCAATGATTTCATCAGATAACACACGATCTTTTGATTCTCCCATCATATGACCCTGAAGTGCTCCTTGTGTGGTAAGAACGACTTTATTAGTTATTCTAGGAACATCCTCATACATATACAACCTTGGATGGCGTAACGTACATTCCAACCCAAAATATGCACAATACTTATCAACAATGCTGAGAAAATTAGGCATATTTCTTAAATAATCGTGAAATGTGCTCTTATCTGCAATCATTTGTAATGGTACAGTTGAACGTACTTTTTTATTTCTTACAACATAAGGATTGTGGTCCCAAAACCAGTTATCGCTATCAAGATCAACAATTTTTTTCCCTGTTTGTTGATAATACATTTCAGGGATTCCACTAAAAATAAGTCTATCACCTATCTTTTTTGTTCCGCCATGTATTACCTGTCCTTGTGCATTTTTTACAGGATTGAATGTAAACCCTATATCATATATTTCATCGTCTTTCATGAAAACGAGAGTAGGAAAAGCTTCTTCTTTCATATTATTCCAAGTCTATCTATAGGTGATTTTTTATCTTCGTCTACGTTGTTCTTAATCTTATTCTCAGCTTCTCTTTCAAGCTCTTCGTGAACTTTGTCAATATTAATCGTAGGTTGTTTCATTATAGTCTCTGCAAGTTCTGTCAAACTTCTTTTTTCTTTCGGTTTTCCGTATGATGGAATTATTATTCTACTCATTCATTATTGGTTTAAAAATTGATAATAACTGAATTTATTTTTCTTGAAAACTCTAATAACACAATCATGTCCAGAGTTGAATTTATTTATAACGAAATCTGAATGACTAATAATTAAATTATTAGTGTTCGTATCTCTTAAAATCTTTACAAAACAATCAGCGCCATGCTCATCTATCCTTTCTAGCGTCTCATCGAATGCCAAAAGATTACAAGAAACATTATTCTTTTGTCTACTAATTTCTTTTAAAGTTAACAACAAAGCTAAATCTATTCTTTTCTTTTCACCTTCTGAGAAATTCAGATATGTAAATTTATCAACATGTCTAGATTTGAATTCTTCGTCAAAGTTTTCACTTAAAGTGAAATTAACAAAAAAATCGAATTTTTCCAAATATTCACGAAGTAAATCGTTAATCAACTTCACATAACGTCTAATGATAGAAGCCTTTATTCCATCGTCTTTCAACAACACAAGAGCAATTTCAATAATTGTTTTGCTCTCTTTTAGTTGCTCCTTTTCTTCTAACAGTGATTTTAATTTCTTGTTATATCCATCAATCTCTTCGCTGTGGTTACTACCAAAGTCTTCATCCAACTTCTTAATTTCTGTATTAAAAAACTGAATCTCTTTATTATGTATTTTTATATTAGAATTTATCTCTGAAATAGCTTTATCAAGCTTTTCTATTTTATCTAAAAATGCTTGTAATTTGTTAATGTTTTCCTCAGCTTGTGTCTTCTTTTCTTTTATTGGTTCTAAATCGTCTAAAATAGTTTTATTTCTTATTTTAGTTTTATATTCTTCATCCAACGTCTGATCACAAATAGGACATACATTATGACCACTAATAAAATCTAGCCTCTTTTTCTTTGAATTGTTTTCATTTGAAAGAATAATTTCTTCTTTAATAAAGGTGGACAGAGTTTCTTGTAACTCTTTAAGGGCTGATGAATATTTTTCTCTATCAACAGCTTTTAATTTCTCTTCATATTCTTCACGGTTCGTCTCCAAACCAGAAATGATAGAAAGGGTATCAGCTATACGAGCCTGATAGTCCTGAACCTTTGTTTTGTAATTAGATTCTATATCATCGATGAAATTCTGCTTAGTTTCTATATTCAATTCTACTTTATATATTTCAGCGTCATTTGTTTTAATCTTTTCATTGACATCTTTTAAATCTTTCTTTGAAAAATCATTCATAACAGAAAAAACTTCAAGGTCAAGAAGCTTCTCAATTAAATCACGTCTTTCTGCGGTTTTTAGTTGCATAAATGGCATGTGAGTAGCCGAACCAAGAATAATAACCTTAGTGAAAGTTTTAAAATCAAATCCAAGAATATTCGTTAAAATTTCCTGATAATCATTCTTTTTAGCATCCTGCTTTATCAATTCTTCGTTGCAATAGATCTCAAAGTGATCAGGCTTTAAACCTCTTCGTACTTTATATGCATTTTTACCCTTTGTAAAAACTATTTCAACCTCTAAATGATTTTTATTTACAGAATTGATTAAACTTCCAATCTTTATATCTGTAAAAGGTTTTCCGTAAAGAGCGAAAGTTATAGCCTGAAGAACAGTGGTCTTTCCTGTTCCATTCTCTCCAACAAATACAATATTTTTATATTTGTTTAAAGGGATTTCAATAAAATAATTACCGACCGAATTTATGTTTTTAAATTTTATATTTTCAAATATAATCATATTGAACTATTAAGTAATTCTTTAGATTTCAAAAAATTCTTTTCCATGAACTTAAACAACAATTCTTTGTTGACAAAATCCACCTCATCACATCTTTTCTTTATTGTGTCTATAGTTGATTCCTCTTTTTTGAAATCGCCTTCTTCAATAATATCGCCAGAATCTGGATTCAAATTTTCGAAAAATTTCTCATCAACCTTTACATCATATGCACCGGAATCTTCCATCCTTTTAATGAACAAATCAAATTTGTTGTAGCCTTCTATTGACTCGCTTAATACTACTCTTACGTATGATTCGGAATATTTTTTATAATCAAAATCTTCTATATCTAGATCGTTTGTATAATCTACAACATGAAATATTTTTAAATCGTTTTCCTTAAATATAAGCTTTTCATTATTAGTGTCAAAGACATAAAAACCCTTTTCGTGGTTAACGTCAACCCAACTTAATTGATAAGGAGTTCCTAGGTATTTAAAATTACCAATCTTTAATTTCAAATGATAATGACCAGACCAGACCTGTTTAAACTTCTTGAGAAGATCGTGATGCAATCCGTCAGCAAATGACCAATCCTTGTGGAGTTTTACTCCAGATACTTCAAAATGACCAAGAAGATACTGTGCGTCGGTGTTTTTAATAGATTCGAGTATCTTATCGTCATTATTTTTATTTATCCACGGAACAAGTAGAAACTTCACATTATCAAATGATAAATGTGTGACATCTTCAACGACATGAATATGTTCGTAATGATTAAATAAAAGTTTTGGGGAATTTATTTCGTTTTCATGTTTATGAAAAACGTTGTGGTTTCCTATGATGATATATAACTCATATTTCTCCTGCTCAACCCGATCAAAAAACATTTTTTTTGCTTGATGTAATGTGTGATAATTTATATTCTTTCTACTATCAAATTCATCACCAAGACTAATAATCTGTGTTATTTTATTCTCACGGAGAAATGGGAATAATTGCTCTTCAAAAAACCGTTCTTGATATTTCAAGAATTCTTTAGAATCATTTTTAACACCAAAATGGAAATCCGTCAATAAACAAACTTTCATATTTTATTTTTTAAATTTAACAGAATCTTCATAATCTTTTACAAATTTTTCAATAGCTTGGAAATCTCCGGCAGTGCCTTTTAATATCTGATGATTTCCTTTATTTTCCAAATTCATGATGCTGTCATTATTCAACTGTATTTTACATTTCACATACATCTTTTTCTTTTCATCATTAATAACACTTCTAAAACTATTCTCAGCTATTTTACTAATGTATGCATGTGGATTTTTTCTTGTAAGATCATAATTTTTAAGATATTTGCAACAATAAAAAATAGCAAGGGAAATCATTTCATCTCTATATGTGTATCCTATGAAATTACTTCTAGAAGCTAAACCTGTAACAATACTATAAATCATTCTTCCAAGTTTGTCAGACATCCTTGATTCTGGGTTGTGCTTCAACCCTTCAATATAGTTATATAATTCGTTATATAACTCATCATTATCTACTTTAAACGACGTTATTTTCATATTATTTCTACATCTATAAGTTTTAAGTTAAAACTTTCATCCTTATACATCTTCACCCTTTCAAGGAAATGTGAGAATAAAAAATTTTTGGTTTTCTTATCTAAACTAAAATCATCACCAAAGTCATAAACATATAATTTTTCCTTTGATTTGTGTTTTCTCAATCCGCGTCCAATTGTCTGCTTCATTGTTATTCTAGACTTGAAAGCTGATGCGAAAATTATATGATGAACATTTTTAAAATCTAATCCCGTGGAAGATGTTCCGTATGAACTCACCACAATCATGTTATCCCTTTCCTCAATCTGCTGGCGTATCCGCTCGCGTTCCTTAACGCTAACATTTCCGTGAATATAAAAGACATCCTTTCCATATTCTTTAGCATATTTTTGTAGTAAATCAAAAATAAGTTTGCCTTGTTTTTCAACAAACTGAAACATCACTAATGTATTCCCCTTTCTACTTAAAGCAAGTTTCAACAAATACTCATTTCTTTTATCGCAATTGATTATATAATTGATTTCCTCTTCAAATAATTTCTTTCTCTTTGTTTTATAATCTGAAATAGCCTTCGTCTCCTTGTCACCATTCATTATACGTTTACATAGGATTTCATCTGTATACTTCAAACGTATAAGATATATCTCAGCCTCTGTAAGAATGTTCTTATCCATCAGCTCTTTATTCGTTGATACAGTTTCTACCTTTCCGAATAAACCTTTGAGTACCAATTCATCTATTTCTGATTCTTCGTTTTCATTAGATAAAGTTCCAGTAAAACCAAATTTATATTTGGTGTTTACACACTTTTCCATTATACTTGTGAGACAAGTAGCTTTTGCTAAGTGAGCTTCGTCAAACATAACAACATCAAAATCTTTGAAAAATTCTTCTTTATTTGTATGTATTGATTGCCAAGTAGAAAAAACAATTGTAGATTCAGGATTTTTTTGAGACCCGCTATAAATCAATTCAAATGTATCACCAAATGCTTCTTTGTCGCCTTTATGATATTCTTTAAATGCTTCCGATAACTGTTTAACGAGCTGTGTACGAGGAACAATGATTAATATTTTCTTGCTACCTTTGAGAAGATAATACATTGCCATGACATACATTATAAGCGATTTCCCAGAGCCAGTAGCAGAAATTATAATTCCTCTGTTCGAATTGAGCGCAAATTCAATAGCTTTCTTCTGATGGTCGAACAACTCGAATTCCTTTTCAACCAAATCCAATGTATCCTTTAAAATATCTTCGTTATAATTATCCTGTTTAGTAAATGAAAAAGAATATGTGTATTCGTTTTCAATAAAAAATTTAACAAGATCTTCTATAAGACCAAGATAAATTAGTTTCGACCTAATATTAAAAAGATTGATATATCCGTCCCAAAGTCTAGCCTTCACTTTTGGGTGGAATCTTAATTTATTATTGGTGAAACGAAAACTTTTGTATATATGAGTTTCTATCGCGGCAGAAGTCTCAATCTGAACAAAACTTTCATTAAATTTGTGTATTATAATATCTGGCTTCATACAAAATGCACACCAAGCTTTTTCATCTCACTTCCAGTTACATCATATATTGCAATATAATAATCGTCCTTCGTTCCTGTTAAAAATGGTTTGGATAATATATTATCTTTCGCTTCTTCTAATGTATCATTCCATCCTACCATCCTCACACATTCACGTAAAACACCATCAATCCTCTTCTTAAATGAAAAGAATCCAACATATTTTATACCAGTTTCATTATCCATAGTTTTAAATTTAAATTATTTTATTATATTGTCATCAACATACCCATTTGGGTTATATGACGGAGTCACTTTTAAATCATAATAATCAAATGCAAACTGCGCGTTTGCAAAAATCTTCCTATCTTCAACATCTTTTGTTGAAAAATCAATGCCAGATAAAGATATAGGAAATAGATTATGAAAACTACAAGTTAGATTTACATGCAGAGAGTTGGTAAGTATCATTAAAACTGCATCCGTATACAGAGGTTTTTGATATGTCACATATTGGTTATCATTAACAGCATCTATCATATTAGACGTTGCTAATGCCCTCAACCAATTATAAACTTCACGCCAATCATTTAAAGTTTCATCTACAATAAAACCAACTTCTAAAACTTCATATCGTAGTTTATCACCTGCTAGATGTGTAGAACCAACTGGTGTTATTATCTCCTTTGGGGATGTCATTACTGACGGAAGATTTGCAGTTTGAATGTTGAAGTTTAAGTTTTCGTAACTCGGAATTGAGAAGGTAAAATGTGAGCCAGATAACGTACTAGTATTGAATACATTTAATGAATTAGATGCCATGTTTCTATAATCTATTAGTTTTAATATACTAAATATTCACAACATTTGCAAATAAAAAGTATATTTTATTATGTGTTTATATTTATAAATACATAATAAAAATGAAATGTGAAATTTGTGGATATTCTGGATTTCTTGAAAAACATCACATACAATCGAAATCCAAAGGCGGGTCAAATAAAAAACATAACTTGGCAAATCTTTATCCTAATTGCCATAATGAGGTTCACCGTGGGGAGATTATTTTGGAGGGAAAATTTATGACTTCAGTTGGTGTTAAACTAATTCATCATAAAAAAGATGAAGCTCCCATTATTCCTAATCGAGAGCTTCCTGAAGTGTTTTTATATTAAAATAAATTAATAATTTTATATTGTATTCCTACAACAGGCTTTATTGTTCCAGTAATTGGATCATATCCTATACCTGCTCCTAAAGACCACTTCTTTTCAGGTTTAGGAGTTTTCACGAATGTTTTAATTGAATCAGTTCCACCCGAATAAGGATTATCATTTCTTACATTAACAAGATATTCTCCTTTATCCTCAATTAAAGATACAGAATATTTATTCTTAACTCCAATAATACTTCTATCGACATTTTCATTATTCACAGAAACCCATTCATCTTGATATTTTCCTTTTGTAGTTTTAACATCAATATATGTGTTATCTGTAAAATTAGTAATAGAAGAACCTTCCTCCAACTTTCCATTTAATCTTTTAACTTCATCCTGTAATTGTTTAACCGCAGGATCATCAGTTTTTAGATTTAAAAATATCTTAGAATCTGAACTACGTATCTGAGATGTCTCAGCATACGAACGTCCCATATTATCAATCTTATGAGACGTAGAGTCTTGAATAGCGTTCACGAACTGAATCATATCAGACTGTTGCGAACTCATAATATTCTGCATATATAGAAAGAACAGTACCAAGATCATATAGGGGAACACGCTTTGTAAGTTGATTTTCTTTAATAGTGCTAATATCATATTAAAATATTTTAATATCGTGTGATTTGTAGGAAATTCCAGCCATTTTTAGTATTCTCTTTAAAACATAGTTGTATGAGATTGGGCTGATGAACAACGACAAAGTTAGAACTTCGAGATTAGAGATCTTGTAAAAATAGAACACAACAAAAAGACCAACAGATACTACCAGCGTAGTCATACGCTTTTGGAAATCGGTTAAAAATTCGACTTTATTTAATGCTTCGATCTTTTTAATCACAAGATATGTCAATATGTTCACCGAAAGAATAAACGGTATTGATATGAAGGTTGTGATTGTTAGTAGTATAGCATCTAAGAAGTTTCCGTCCATAATATTATTTGGTTTATTTATATTTATAAAAAAACAAATATCAATAACCCAAATACTTCAAATATTCGTTTTCTAAAATATTGTCAGATAACGACATAACGGAAGGTTTATATAATTCTATCACGTAGGGTAAGGACAGTTGGCATTGAATACTGTAGCGACAATTCTGATAATACCATTCTTTCATCAAAACTCTAGTCGTCTCATTATTCTTGTACATAAAACAACCACTAGCATAAAGAGGAACAGTGTGAAAATTTTTCAATTGATTTTTATAAGCTTGATATTGTTCTTTAATAAATTCATTTTTATATTTTTCTAGAAAGGGAATATTAGAATTTTCAAACATAAATCTAAATTCTTCGTGTAAGAATTTTCTATGTGGGTGTGAAAACAACACCATATCGTGTGGTTTACATAGGTTATAAAAGGTGTTGATTGTATCAGGTCTGTTGAGTGTTATATTTGAATCCGTCCAAAAATAATAATCATAATTAGGATACATATCAAATGCAAGCATTCTCGGCATCTTCGATTGTAGGCGAGGATTTAATGCGTTTGTTCTATTAGGAAAATTCTTATCAGTAAGGAATATTCTTTTATACTCATATTCTTGTGATATGTGTTGTTTTATATGAGATTTATCATAATTTTTATGATAAGAATTTGTATTGGCGGATATATGAAGAATTTTAACCATTCTTAATTGCTTTTAATTTAGCAACAACGTGACAGATGTGGTGTGCGTCAAGAGGTGTAGTACGAAGTTCTATTACTTCAAATTTTGGTTTTATATCATAAAGTCTTCTATGACCATCATCCGTGTAATACCAAAAGCTGTTCTCATTCCAAAAACTAAAGTGGGTTGGATCTTGGAAAGCACCTCTACCATCGGAGGACGGTGTGATTGATGTGAAAACCCCTCCATGTTTTAGCAGTCTCCAAACTTCCGTCATAATGTGTATTCTTTTATCATTGTTAATATGTTCAAGAAAATCAACAGCATTTATTTCATCAGCAACATTATCTTCAATAGGAATAACATGATTACAGTCACATACCATATCTACACCTTCTAATTCTTGACAATCTATTCCAAAGAATCCTTCCTTTTTTCTTCTACCACAGCCTAAATCTATTTTAAGATATTTCTTGTTATCTTCCATTTTTTTCATTTCATTCTCCTTCACTTTATTATATTTATTCAACTGATCTTTTGTTACTTCGTTTTGTTTTTCTGTGTCAAAGGTTTTATATGTTTTACTGCAAATGTGGTCAACAAAAGAGTTTCTCACTAGAATATGTTTAAACCCGTGACGAACGATGTCATCTATATACACGTTGTCAGAGTACCAGAAATCTACACCTTCGTTCAACTTGAATTTGTTAAAAACCTTTCTTTTAGCAACAAAACACCACCCAGTCATTTCGTGTGCAATTCTATATCCTTCTATATATGGTGTTAATCTTGAAATATTTGGCATACATTTATCGTGCCAATTTTCATAATTATTCCACGATGAGAATGAGTCTGCAATATCTTTTAGACGGTATATTTCGGTAAACCAATCCTTTTGAAAGATTAAATCGTTATTACAAAAAGCGATGAACTCGTTATTAGTAATACTAATTCCGTAATTCATATATTTGTTGTAATTAAATTTACCTAAGTTTGGTGTATAGACAGTACAATTTTTATACTGATATTTTGATTTTTTGTTTGACTCAAGAAGAATTACATTAAATTGGAATTTCTTTTCAGATTCTAATAAGGAGTTAATTGCGGATTGAGTCATTTCGAATAATTCATCACTATTCGTCAACGAAAGCATAATAACATCAACTATCATAGTTAACTTTTATTTTTATTTATAAAACAAAAAGGGAGCCATTTGGCTCCCTTTTGTAATAACGAGGTGGTTATTATTAAACAAGGTTCTGAACGAGTGAAACTCTGAAGTACTTGTTTTTGTGTGCGTAGTCAGCGCTTTCAGTTGAAGTCCATGTGTTCTGACTTGAGGATGTACCGTAGTCATAAGCGAATGGAGATTCAGTGATACCATAACGAGTCTTGAAACCGATAGAAGGTTGGAAGGTGTATGGGTTAGTAACTTGGAACTTCTGAAGAGGAAGATATGGGCAGTAGAAAAGACCTGCGTCATATGGAGAAGAACCTTTGTAACCAACGATGTAGAAGTTCTGACCAAGGTCGATGTAAGGATCAACAAAAACTTTGATTTTGCCGATGTTACCAACGAAGGTAGAAGTTGTTTCGTCAGGCATTGCTGAAAGAGCAGCTTCCTTAGAGATAAGAGAGTAATCAAGAACGCCGATCATTGCAAGAGCAGCAGCAGTTTCTGCGTCTACAATAAGAACGTTACCTTTACCTCTACGTGTATCTTTCTGGATTTTGATAGCATCTTTTTCGATAAGGAAACGAAGTCCTCTCCACTGTTCTGCGAAGTAACGTCCGTTGATATCGCCAGTTGTCTGGTCGAGGCTAACAACACCTGTATTGCTTGTTCCACCAGGGATAGCAATGTTGTAGATGGTGCGGATAATTTCACGGTTCTGTTCGAAAACGATTTCTGTTGAAAGAATGTTAGCAAGTTCCTGTTCAGCATCGATGTTGTTAACTTTTTTCAAGTCCTGTGCAAGTTCGATGGTGTAGTCTGCTTTAAGTCTACGAGTTTTAGCAGTAACTTGATGTCTTTCGAGAGCGAAGCCCATTTGTGGCCATGCGTCGTCTGTTTCTCCAAGTAGAGTAGAAGTACCGATACCTGTAGTAAGTACAGAAGATGTGTTGACGAAAGGAGATGCTCCAGCAAGTGAACCCTGAGTAGCTTTGTCGCCTGAGAATCCAGTCTGTGCTTCGTTAAATAGAGCTTCTGCTGTGAAGCCAGAAGATGTATTTGCATAACCAGAACGAAGAGCAAAGATAAGACCAGTAGGACCTGTCATTGGCTGAACACCAGCAACGTCGAAAGCAATCATCATAGGAGCCGCACGTCTGATAAGGCTGATAAGAATTGGATCGAATCTTGCGAGGTTAGAAGAGCTACCAGAAAGATCACCCGAAATGTTAGGGATATCTGCTTCCATAAGTGCACTCTGTTTCTGATCTGCGGCATCGTTTGCCATGTTTTCAAAAAGCATAGCAGTAACAGCTCTCTTGTGAGAGTCGGTAATAGGAGCAACGCCGTCATAGTTCAGCACTGGTTCCCATTTATCTGTGATTTGTTTTACGTAATTAGACATTTTTTATTTTTGTTTTTGTGTTGTTGTTTATTGAAAATTGTTTGTTATTTACCAAATTTTTGTAGAGAACTGAGAACTCTTTTAACATCAGAACTGATGTCTACCTGCTCCTGAACTTCTTCCTGATATGAAATGTTTTCGTTAAGGGTATTCTTTGAAGACGTTTCCGATGAATAAGCGTCAACAAGAACGCTAACTTTGTTTACAAAACTTTCGTCGTCTTTATAATCAATTCCTTCAACAAGTTTTGCAAATCTATCAGCTTCAATTGCTGTCAATCCTTCGGTAAGTTCTACAATAAGTTTTTCCTTTCTGAGTTCTCTTAGCTCTTCGACTAGAGCAATATTCTTTTCGACTTCTTTGTTATAGCTTTCAACGATTTCTTCGTTTTCTGAAATAACTTCGTCTACAAGATCAACCTTTTCGTCTGATACATCAACGTTGTGTTCAGCAAGAAGATTTTTGAAACCTTCGAACATCGATTCAGCAATTTCTACCTTTAAACCAGCAGTAAGAGCAACCTCATTCTGTTCGATAAATTCTTCAACAACATATTCTAGATATTTTTCTAGTTGTTCTGAAACTTCTTCTTTATATGCTTCAATTTCTTCGTTGATGATATCTGCAACTGATTCTTCGATTTGTTCCATATGTTCATCAAGTTTGACCTTGATTGCAGTTTCGAAAATAAGTTGAGCTTTTTCTTTGAAATCTTCAGTAAGATCTGTACCTTCGAAAATAGCACTAATATCATCTGTAATGTCTAGGCTTTCTGGCAGAGCTTTATCGTTTGGCTTCAATGCACCAACTTTTGCTTTTGCCGCAGCATTCAGTTTAGAGTGGTGTGTATCTAGCTTATCGTCAGTTGCACCATCTTCTTTCGCTTGCTTGATTCCTGTGATTTTTGAACCATCCTGCTTTTCTTTAGGAGCCGCATTCATCTTACCGTGAAGAGGATCTACGGAACCTTCTGCACCTTTGGTTAGACCAGAAGCGACTTCAGCTTTTTTCGCGCTTGATGAATCGAGTTCGTTGTTAGCATTTCCGATTCCTTCATAAAGATTCAGGATATCATCCACACTAACTTCCTCGCCTAATTCATTGATAGCTTCAAGGAAAAGTTCTTTATCTTCCTCTAAATCCATCTTTTCTACGAGCTGTGTAATTAAATCTGTAAGTTCCATGTTATTTATTTGTTATATTTATATTTATAAATTTTTAATTTTTCACTTTTATATATTTATAAAAAAATGATTTCCTATATTTCCGTTATTTAAAAAGAATATCTCTAACAACAGACGCAAATTTATCATTCTCTTTAGTTTCGTTATATTCTTCTTTAAATTTTTCTACCTTCTCAACCACTTCATCATTAGCAATATTTCTGATTAAACTTTCAAGCTTTTCATCCCTACTGCTTTCGATGCCTAATATTTTTTCGTTCTGTTTCATATATTTATATTATGTTACTTGTTATATTTTTTTCTTTTGGAAGTTTAGTTGATGTTGTTTTCATCATAACTGTTGACGGTTTTAAAGAATTTTGATGAATGTGCATCAATTCTGCAATCCTATGTGCACCAGCTTTATTGTCGTGATAAATTGTTCTTGTTTGAATTCTTGGTTTATCACCATCATAATGTCCAGTCACTACTTTATAAGGAGATTCTTTACTTGAATCATATAAAGTAACATCTGATACATCAGAAGAATCAAAATTTTTAGGATTACGTTTAACAATATTTTTCACCTTCTCTGTGGCTTCCACAGCATCTCCAGCTTCTACATATATAGGTTCGTGATGAATACCAGTTTTATAATGTACATAAGCACCATAGTTTGGCTTATCATAATAATCGTCGGGCTTTTTACTAGGTTTACTAGGTTTACTACCTTTTTTTCTTTATCTGCCTTCCACATATCAGCACTTAAATCAGGTCTTTC